>OFGG01000010.1_pt1:0-60000 | contig 171329 bp, 129 predicted proteins | sample 1521701 | NCBI WGS metagenome assembly OFGG01 (sample SAMEA3504081, study PRJEB24116) | mouse gut metagenome | biome: mouse gut; feature: mouse-associated habitat; material: faeces | place: Denmark | collected 2011
GCGCACGTCGTGCATAATAAAAGTTCGACTCGGGAATATTGAGTTCATGCAAGCGCTGCTTGATAGTGATGCCGTTTTCCGAGCAATAGCTCTCGAGCGACTGGATTTCTTCTAAAGTCATCATATGCGTTCCTTTTTAACGCAAAAGTAGCCAGGATCAATCCCGGCTACAATATGCATTTCTTCGGAGGCTTACCTTCTTAAGGTCATCAATCATATAGAGAGAAATGACCTCGTCATCTTTGATGACTTCGGACTACAGCCGCTCGATAACAACTCGCGTCTGGCGTTGCTGCAGATCCTGGAAGACTGCTATCAGAGGAAATCCGTGATCGTCACATCACAGCTTCCGGTCTCAAAATGGTATGACTATATCAATGAGCCGACCTTGGCTGACGCCATTATGGATCGCCTCACCGCTAACGCTGTTCGGCTGGAGCTGAAAGGTGACTCCAAGAGAAGGAAAAATCAAAAATAATCATAACTTTGCCGAACCGAAAGCGACCTCTTCTGAAGTGGTACAATCGAAAGTGCTACAGGAGGTACATTCAATGTGATATAGTCAGACTATTTACTGGCAATCTTCCTGATGGCTGCAAATAGATTACCAACTTCGATTCTTTAATAATCTTCTATTTGAAGATCAGAAAAATCAATAACAAAATTCTCTGAGTTCTGACTTAGCCACGCTAGATAATTAGGATTTTCTATAAAGACTTCCCGAATAGTCTTACCTTTAAATTTCCCAAAATTTAATTTGTCATCAGACTTTAGGATCCGAACATCCTTCAGCCTTTCTTTCTCAACTTCATCTATATTGCAAAAGAAATGATCTGATTCACATATTGCCCATTTAACCCACCCCCAATCGCTGTGTATTACATCTATAAGAGCCTTGCCTTTGTATTTTCCAAATTCTAGTTCATCATTGAGTTCATATATTTTAGTAGGTTCACATGTTGGCTCACCTAAAATATCCAATAAAACCCAAGACCCGCAAGCACCACACGGAACACATTGAGGCTCCGTATCACATTGTTTACACCAACTATGCTCTGGATCATTTTCCCAAGCATCTGCCCTCTCGCCATTTCTGTAGTACAAGCCGTATGCATCCCCATATTTGCCTCCCTTACCCTCTGGCTTAACGCTATAAACTTCCACAAATTGTGACTTATACCAACTTGACACTCTTCCATCAGGAAACCTCTGTGCCCTAAATGGCAGCGCTCTACCAATATTGTAGTATATCGAGATCAGGCTATTATGCAATCCTTTAGAATTGATTGCTTTTATTAGTTTCTCTTTTTCAGCATTCATACTTTACCTTTATAAAATGGAAAATATATCAACTATAGTATTCACTCCTAAAGAGTTATTCCTATTTTGACAGCAAAGGCCTCAAGATCCTCCGACTTATCACTTAATAACTTATTTTTAATCTTATTTTTCAATGCGTCACCGTCAACCCCTGCATTATTTATTACTCTAGAATAAAAGTCACCATTTTCTATGATACATGATAGACAATCGTTATTATCCACAACAACCTCTAATATCCGATGAGTAAAACGGTCATACTGTTTTTCTAAATTGCCATACTCTCTGATCCACTTTTCGTAAAAGAGAAACTTTTGTGGTGACATAACCCTACTAGGATCTTGACAATACTTATCTACAATGTCTTTGATTGCAATTGAAACACTAGATAAATTTACACGTTTCATAACTTTGACTTCATATTCATTAAGAGGGAGTCTGTAAGTGTCAGTATCTACTCCTTTGAATATCGCAAGTGCGAATCCTTCCAAATACTGTGGGGTAGGAGACAGGTATGTCGTATCTATTAAATACCCTATAGCTTTATGCACAAACATCGTAGTATAATTACTTCTGTTGTACGACATAGTTTGACCAGTGCATTTTGTATTAAGGAATGCTGCCAGAGTTTCATTTATACGAACACACAAAGCACAAGCAGACTCCGCCGAAGCCTTATACAAATTACTTCCTTCCGGAATAGTAGAAAACAAGCTTTCTTCCGAAATAGAATTAAGAGTTTCATCACGAGTAAACAGAGAAGCGTATTCTAATATATCCTTTTCATCTATGGAGAATTGTGTTTTATAAGACTCCAGTTCTGCCATGTGTTTAACATCAAATTCTTCTCCAATACTATTAGAAATCATATGATGCATCAGATCTTTAACAACACGGTTATTGCTATTATTATATGCATAAATTAGCAAATCATTAATTGAAATATACCTAAGAACAATATCTGCAAGCTCTTTAATATCCACCATCTCGATAGACACATTTGATAAGCTTTGGTTGTTCGCTATTAAAGAAGCGACCAAATCAATATAACCTTCTGTAATCTTTTCATTTCTCATACTTTGTTCTAATGAAGTACACTCTGACACATTGACAAAAGTATCAATACGGTCTTCACAAAGTAGACGATACGAGACTAAATTTTCTCCGACATAATGAGGCGTGATCTTCATTTTTCCCGTAATATTAGCTTTTAACGCAGCTTTTAAAGTAGGGAAAGCATATTGTGCATCTGATTTTAAAAGATTCACAACATCAACAATTTCATATGTCTCTTTACATAACTCATCTGAAAGATAACGATCCAAATCCTCCGCATTGCATCTCACAGCATATTTTTCATACTCTCCTTCTGCTTGACGCAGATAATCCACATATTCTTTTGGACTAAGATTTAGAGACACATCAACATAGGTTTCACTTATCTCATTTTCTTTCAAAAAACAATCAAGATCCCTCAGCGCTATATAGTATTGTGCTCCTGACATCTCTTTGTATGTTTGAAACTCATTAAAAAGATGATTAACAATCAATTGTCTAACGCCATCTTTTGTATGAAGAAGCAATTGCTTAGCGACTTGTGAGAAAGACAAGGATTCTATACGATTCTTACAGTACCTAGTAGCAACTCCTGCCCATATGCTAGCTACCCTATGATTTTGTTTTAAAAGTTTAGATAGGCAGTTAATAACTATATCATTGAGTCTAACATCATCCTCCTTTTCAATAACATTCTCTAGAATATCATCAAAATTATCATTCTCTGCATGCGCATTTATATCATATCCATCTTTCCCCTCAATAGTTTTCAAAATATAATTACTAAGAGGTATCTGCATTGCATGTTCTACTGTAATACCATAATAGAGAGCTGCTATTTCCGTCTGGATTTGGATATCGTATTCTATAATACGGTTTATATTATTGTCTTTTAAAAAGTCCCCTGATAAAATTTTGCTTTCTGGATTCTCTTCAAGTTTCTTCAAATTCAAGGCATACAATGCCATGCTTTTAAGGCTTATACATTCGCCCCATAATTGATATAAAGCCACTAGCTTATTGATAAAGATTATAATATCTCTAACGTTCGGGGATTGTTTTGATAATCTATATATTCGACTAACTTCATCAACATGAGATAAAAATTCCGGTCCAAACGCCTCTAGATAGAATTTGTAAAAAATATCTTTATAATCACTAATAACTGGCAAGGCTACTGAGTAAGTCACTGGAAATGTCTTTTGAAGAAAGAGTTCAACATTTTCCGGATTTCCTTCAAATGTATTTTCCAATTTCCTACGGTCATATGGGATAATTGCCCAAATATTACGGAGGTGTCCTTCAGCAAAGAACGTATGAACTGAGGACCAAAACTCTCTAACCTGCACAGGCTCCAATCTGTCCATATTGTCAAACACGAGGATGAGTTTCTCACTATTAAATTTGCTGATGTAATTATCTAAATCCAACATCCACTGTTTAAACTTAGCTACAGTCGGTTCTTCCTCATTTATTGTTTCATAATTGCATGTTGAACTACTACCTTCCTTACTCAATGTTAAAAAGTAACCTATCCCTCTCATTGACTTAATAAAGCGGCTTAATATAAACCAGAAGAGAAAACCCAATATAATAGGAGAAAAAGCAATTAGAGTTTGCCACGCCCAGTGGAGTGCATCATCAAATCGTTCTGCAACAAACATTGACAAAGCACTTAGGGCCAGTATTGATGCTATCCATAATGCTCCTCCATTAAGAACAGGTACACTAGAAACCTCTGTAACCCTACGATGAGACAACAAATGTTTAAGCTTGTCGCTCCATGTTATAAAGTTTCCTGTTTCTGAATCCTTTACAACTTTCTTTTCTTTTGGCAAGAACTCGTTTTCTAACAACTCGGTTGTTAATGTTTCCAATATCGCTCTTCTTTGCAGATCTTCTTGATGTCCCCATGCGTCATATTCAAACACATAATATGATCCTAAGAGCTTCTTTTTTAAATTCCTTACGACATTTGTTTTGCCTGACCCCCATGAACCCTCAATACCTATTATTCGCGGCAAACAATTTTCTTGTCTAAGACTACTATCTGTAGACTCAATATGCCTTTGTATGGCACTAGCCAATCTATTCTGAGACTCGCCTTTGAGTTTATCATCACCGACTGCCCTGTTAGATATAAAACGAGGGAATCGCTGTTCTTGAATAATTTTTTCTGTTTTATGGCACATATGATATTAATTATCTGATTATCTTTGAGATGACAAGGATTTTGCCAAGGATAAAACCCTGACATTTTGTCACTTACCTGACATTGTAATATAGGCATGACATCACGTTACCGATCAAAATAACGTGTACAGATACTTACTTAATAAGTTTTAGAATGTATAAATTACGCTATCTGGAAACAACAATCCAGCTGCGCTCTTCTTGATCTTGAAGCTGACTGCGTCGCCGCCTTTCTTTGGCTTTCCGGTTTCTAGATCAACCTTAGGTCTGCCGAGAAGGAGGTCAACAGTTATCATACTCTGCTCAAGAAGAATGTCAAACTGCGATACGATAGGATTTCTAGTATGCTCAATCTTGTTGAACATGAACTGTTCCTGTCCTTGATCGCCGATTCTTGTATCGACTTCAATCCAGAATGTTTCGTGATGCTTTGTCAAAAGGCATTCATGGAGAGTCTGGAGTCTCCATACAGCAACATCCGCAATCTTTTTGAATTGATTTTCGCCAATGATTTTATCTTCTTCGATTTCAAGAAGATCGTCAGGATAATTCATATTAAGGCGAAGGTTCTGAGAGTTGGGAGCTTTACAATAGAGTGTATTTCTGTATGACTTTATACCGCCAGACATATAGCCGTATTTGTCAACGATTTCTGCTCCGCTCTTTAAGTGACTGAGATCCCAATCCGGTACCTTGCAGAAGAGATTCTTTTTAATGCTTGGTCGCTGGCTTCTGAAACTCTTCAATTCAATGCCTTTGTAATCCGGCAATTTTGATGCATTCATATCAATACCCAGAAGAGCTTCCACCTGACGTCCGATTGCAGTATCTGCTCTTAGGTCAGTGTCAATCCACTGATTTTCATAAGATCTCAATATAGCCAGAAGCTCATTGGAAATCAGATTTGATGAGTGATAGAATACGCTTATCAGATCCTGTATTGGGTTCACCAACGATGACTCACAGCACTTAACGATATCAACCTTGGTAAGATTGATAACAAACAAACTTGTCGGCGTTGGTGCTATGATAGCGTGAATATCATCTGCTTCAGTTGTTTCTTTCAAACGATATATCCACAAACGTGGGTCGCCATCTTTTGTCTCGGGGCGATATAGCGAAGTCTGCGTTTCGATTTCTTTATACTCAGTCAGGATGTATGTCTTAATGATGACCTTATTATCCTGTCCTTTATTCTGCAGAGCATAATCATGGACATTATTTTCCTTGAAATAAGTCCTCATAGGGGTCGTGGCATCAAGAATAGATTTCTTGAGGCCGGTAGCTGTAATCTGAACTTGCGTGAATTTTACATTCTTGTTCACGAGGTACTCCATATTTCTTTTTTCGAATGGAGTAAATGGACGCATGTGTATCATAGCTATTTGATTACAGACAGTATAACATTTCCGATTGCTCTTGCCATGAGTGGCGGAACGGCATTACCTACAAGTGTATACTGAGGTATCTCTGACTTACGCTTGTCTCCGCCTGTCTGGCGTTTACCCTGAAATACAAAAGAGTCATCAAAAGACTGAAGTCTTGCCATCTCGCGAACTGTCATCGCTCTATGCTGAGAATAATGAATGAAATCATCTGGCATAGTAACTACGGTAGGACTTTGTCCTTTCGGGTTAAGTACAGTGTAGTTCCTCTTGTTTGAGTCAAGCCCTTCTTTTCTAAGTTCATCCTTGCAGGCATCACTGTACTCACCATGCTTTGCGATTATAGAAAGACGTTTTTTTACATCAGCACTTTGAGAACTTGTCTGATGATTGAAGAGTTCAAGTTCTGTATGCATGTGTTGCTTACCAAGTTCCTCCTCAGATCTAACATAGAACGCCGGACATTCAAAGTCAAATCTATGGCCGAGGCGACCAATGCGAGACCATTGATGATAGCTATGCTGGACCTGATCGGAAACGAGAGGACCGTCTATAGCTCGAGAACGGATTAACGAATCATATTCTGCATCCTTCCGTGGTTTTCCATATTCGGTTCTTGTCTCTCCGTTGCCGATGAAGTCAAGGTCAGAGATCGCTTCGTAAACAGTAACCTTCTCATCTGCAGAAACAGTTGCCGGAATATTAGTGATAACAGGCTGATCGTTGCGGCAGCCAATAAACAGTACTCTTTCTCTGTTCTGAGGAACTCCATAGTCAGATGACAAAACAACAATAGGTTTGTCAATACGATATAGGCGTATTGAGTCCAGCACCTTGTCGAATTCCTTTTCTGTACCATCTGAAATTGAGTATGCTCTTAATGAGTCAAAGCATTCATCCAGTGTCATCGCGTACAGCTTAATCATAGATTTAAGCTCTTCGACTTTAGTCTTCTGATTTCTAAACTTATCAACATTGTCGATGGCATTGATTATCTTATTGATAATGGTGTCATCTTCAATTGATTCTATAAAATCGTTCATTGAATGAACAAAGGCATCATTATCAATATTCGCAAATGTCTTCTCTTGAATAATGGCACTCTGAATCTTCTGACGTTCCTTATTATGTTTCAATAAACTAAGGCCGTGACGGATTGTGTTGATTTGTGGGTCTGATTTACTTACCCTATAATCAATCTGTCTGGTTAGCTCTTTAAACTGCTCCTCCAGAAGGACGAAGAACTGTTCAATGTTTGTATCTAACTTATTGTCTTCGTCGATTTCAATATGGGCCTTAGTAATGAAGCAGTTTTTAACAAAACGGCTGGCTGTCTTGTCAAGAGTCTTGTCCATATACAGGTATAATTTCGATACCTTCTTTTTGTCAATTATAGAGCGTATAAGACTCATAATTTCGGTGGTGAATCTTCCCTTGTCTTTCGTTAGGATACCTTTTACGTTCTCCATTACGAAGTACTTAGGACGAAGCGCTTCTATGACCTTGAGGTAATGCTCGAATAAATTATCTCTCTTGTCATATTTTCTACGACGTCCAGAGAGACTGAATGATTGGCAGCTTGGACCACCTGTGACAACGTCAATCTTCTTCTTTCCTACTTTTTTAAGAAGATCCTGAAGGAATGTCTCAGACATAATATCTTCAGTCAGGAATTCGGTGTCGAGTCCTAACTGATGATTATATCTTACTCTATGTGTCAGTTCACAGTTTGAATTAATGTCGCTTGCAAGAACGAAATCATAATACTTATCTTGAGTATATGCCTGCAAAAATCCCTCGCTGATTCCACCTGCTCCAGCGAATAAGTCCAAAAATGTCACAGCCTTTCTGCTGTCAATAAATTCTTTTTTCTGCGCCATGCTTATAAATTTCGCCACCTTAAATGGTGGTTAACTTTGCAAATATATAAATAACCTTACATATAAAATGCCCCGGGTTAAAAAATATTTAAAATCTGCGATATGCATCGTCCAGGGATTGTTTTTTACATTGTGGATTTGGCGTATAAAACAGCCCAAGAACGCTTTCGGAACTACAATCCGATAGTTCTTGGGCTGAAAAAGTCTACATTGTTATATCGAGACTTTTTTTACCGAAAATCCTCTCGGAGGTCACTTGAAGTTGACCTTTATGGGAGGCTCAATCAGTCACTAGATTCTACATGGTTGAAATTGCGTACTTTTTAGCATTTGCCTTGAATACTTTAAATTCTCATTCTGTTAAAGGACAAATGGTATATTGCCTTTGGGCTGAGCAATCAATGAGCAAAAAGAAATTAAGCTTTCTTCAAGTATACGATTACGCTGACCTGATGTTCCATGTGGCTGTCAGGAGTGATGCGCTGGATGCGGGCTTCGAAGATGTTTGAGTGTCCCTGATCCATAAGGGCGCAGAACTGTTCGTTATTGTTTCGTGGGATGTAACCGAGCTTGTATCCGTCGAACATGATTGCTACTGCGTAAGGATCAAACTTGTTGTTTTCCTCTCGTACGAGCTGTACCTCGTCACCGATTTTAAGCTGGTTCATGACCATGCATCCCTCCCAATAGGAGAACCCCGCAATGTCAAAATGTGCGAAGTGGAGATTCTTTGATTTTGTGTTGAACATAACTATTGAAATTTACGGTTGTTGCTATAAAACGGTTTCTCATATTTTTCCAAGAGTCCTGCGACATCAGACAGGTCACGGAGTTTTTGTATAAGCTTGTCGGTCAGGCTTGTCATCATATTTACGTCTTTTGAAGAGTAACGCTTCCAAATTGTTACGGAATGCCTTACTGACTTTAATGTGTCTGCCATCAGCTTTCTTGTTTCTACGACTTCTTCCAATAATTTGATTTGAGCATTGTATAGTCGTGATGACTCTTCATTCAAATCCTTTTTACTGGTCAACTCGGAGCGCTCTCTGTCAGCAATTTTTCTTATAACCTGATTTTCAAATTCATACCGCTCGATAATATCGCTTATGCTGCCAAGGATTTGAGATTTTTTCATAAACCACAACCTCCTGTCTGCTCTATCCGAGAAGGAATCGTAAGCCTTTCTTTCTGTGAATGTTTGTTGCGCCATCTGATGGAGCATTATCTTTTCTGCATACCTCATGATAATCCTAGTTGCTTTTGATCGATAGTGCAAAGGTATGGTATGATTGTGCCATTTAGCGGCACAGCGAAATATTTGTCCTTATATGTGGTATCTTTTTTGCGTTGGCGCATCAAAAATATTTCCTATGGAAGATTTCAAGATTCGTTTTGCGGATTATCTTTCGCGTACATGTATTCCAAGCAATGCTCCAAAAAAAAGAAAGTGATAGCCTATGGAGGGAGATGGATGGTCTGGTTCAGCCTAACATTCCTCAGAAGTTATATCGCTTCAGATCCTGCAGTTTAGATAACTTTATTTCTTTGGAGCAGGAGACAATACCGGTTTGCATAGCTAGTAAGTTTCATGATAAGTATGACTCGCTGGTATATGTCAATAAGGAGCATATTTATCAACTCATTGATGGCGTTTTTGATTCAGGAGTTGTTGATAAGATGTACGGAATAAAAGAAGATGAAGAATCCGTATTGTCAATAATTGAAGAGCAATATGGAAAAGAGCTTGCAGACGCTTTAAAAACAATCAACTCTGAATTGCCGGAGGAGGTTCGCGAACAGGTAAGAAGCAAGGAGTATCTTCATTCCTTTCTAAAGGGAATAGAGCCCATAATTCAAGATCACATCACATACATGCAGAGAGACCGGGTCACTAAAATAGCATGTTTCACTGAAGATGTCCGCGCTAAACATATGTGGGATAATTATGCAGATGGGTATTCAGGGCTTGCATTAGAATACGATATGCAAAGCTTTTTAAATGGAGGATGTGAGACCTGCCCAAACATAGGAACATGCCACAAGGCAGAAATGAATTATTCGCATATCTTTCCAGTTATATATGGGGATAAGCGCTATGATGCCACAGAGAATATCGTCAATATAATATTCAGTAATCTTTTGCATAAAATGGGATTCCCTCAAATGTTATTGCCGATAGATCAACTGCTATGGTTTAAGTCCTATTTGTATAAATCAAGATCTTATGCGCAAGAGGCAGAGTGGAGGATGATTTGTCATTGTCCGGCAATGGAGTCAAGCGACTATGCAAATATATCGGACCGTAAAAGCGTCAAGGCAATCTATTACGGTCCTGATATAGTTTTTGACAAAACCAAATAACATAAAATAAAGCCTGATAAAAGCAAAGTGCTTATTATCAGGCTTTTGTAAAATGGGGCAATCTTTAAAAACTTCCCCTCGTGCTTCGGACGGGAATCGAACCCGTACGGACATTGCTGTCCACGGGATTTTAAGTCCCGCGTGTCTACCTATTCCACCACCAAAGCAATCCGGACGGCAAAGATAACGTAAATTTCTGAACTTTTTAGATTTTCAAAATTTCTTTTATGGCTCTTTTTAGCAAGTCCTTAAACCCCGGTAAGTCTCAGTTTCTTATTACAACGGAAGATTTCAGCTGTATCGCTCTGTACAAATGGTTGGTATATATGTCTTGAATGCGGGCTAGTGATGGTATGGAGCCGTCCAGAAATTTCATCAGACTCCGTCAGCCATCATATCGTCAGCCGGCATGTTGTCACTCAGCAGCTCACCTGCCGTCATGTCCCCTGCCGCGTCTTCCGGACAAGACAGCCTGGCTGGAACGGCCTGCCTGCCAACATTTTACCAGAACCATGCTGCGGCCCAGCCGACTGTTACGGAACTGAGCCATCTGCTTCTTGAAAAACAGATGCTTTCAAAATCTGCAAAAGCCTTGACTTTGAAATTGTTGTCCGTTATAAGGCTCAGTCCCGCTCCTGCTGAAAGGTTTGCTCCGGCCTGTCCCGAGAGCCACCCGCATCCGGCTGCCGCCCTGAGCTGCATTTCAAATACTTTCGCAAAATGAAGATTCCAGAAACCTCCTGCCGACAATGCGTACAAATTTGACACATTTTCTCCGGAATATGTCATGGAACTTGCTGATGCTCTGGCTGTAACTCCTGTTCCGGATATAATCGGAATGTCCGTCTGTAATCCGGCAAGACCTCCTCTATAAGGCAGGCTGCCGTCACGTTTTTCACATTGCTTGCCAAGTATATATCGGCGGCCGAACATGATTTCCGCAACATAATGCTTCTGTGACGGGTCATAAAGGTATTCCAAATCTGCGAAATTCTTTGAGATATGCCTGTCCTTGAAGATTTTGTCAGTTATGAAGTAGCCTAAATGCACAGAGCCGATTCCTATGGCGGCTCCGGCCATCACGTCGCTTATCCAGTGGCGGCTGTTGAATATCCTGGAAACCCCTGTGACTGTTGCTGCCGTGTACCCCGCTATGCTTATCCACGGGCTTCTCCATTCGTATTCCTTATGCAACATAGTTGCGGTCATGAATGCTGTAGCCGTATGGCCTGACGGGAATGAGTTACGGCTAGAGCCGTCCGGACGCAGCCTTTTGACGGAATATTTGATTCCGTTCACAGCCGCAGCCATAATGGCAGCTGAAAATGCATCTGAGACAAGCATCCGTCCCCATGAGCTTCTGCTTTCGTACCCTCCGGCCTTGAGACCTATCAGGACTCCTGCCGGCGCATATTGGAGATAGTCGTCGTAATACCATCTGAATGAGGACATTGCTTCGTTTCTTAATGCACGTATGTCAGTGTCGATATTCTGCTTGGGGGGGGCAGACTGCGCATTAGCTGTTCTCGGACACAATGACAGAAACAGGAATGCTGAAAAGATGAATATAAAGAGGAGTTTCATAATGTTGCTTAGTACCATGTGGACAAAAATACATAATTTTGCGAAATAATGATCATGGATCTTCATCCGTATGCTACCTTGTGCCGCATAACTTTGCTGCTCTGATGTGACGTAGGCAGGTGGATGACATGTGTCTACAGGCAAAAATGGATAGTGCAGAGCATCATGCTTGCTCTGTTTTTGTGTGCTTCTTTGTGTATGCGGACAAACCATTGCTCATGATGCGCTTTGCCATAAATGGAATTTGATATGAGGACGGTAAAATATAAAGACAAGGCCACAGGCCGTAAAATAGTGAAAGTCGGAGATTTGGGCTTTCTTGCAGACAGGACTTGCCGCCACAATTGGTTCAAGATACATTTCAGGCACCACAAACTTAAGTGGATGCTTCGGAAGGCGGACCTGATTGTGGCTGAGAACAAGGATGTCGCAGACGGCCTTGTGAGATACTATTTCATTCCACGTGACAGGATAACAATCTTGCACTGACTCCTATCCCGCAAATCCCAATGTGGCCACACTGATACGCAACGGAGGTGGAAATACCGTGCGCAAAGCCGCAAAACAATGGTATAGAGTGGAGCCGGTAGTGAAAATGTCATCTATCAGCAGTATATGGGAAATGCGTTCTTGCTCCATGCCACCTCCTGCGGAAAATGAACTTATGCAGAATGCTCCGCTGACATTTGCCTCTTTTTCTTCTGCAGACAATTCCGTCTGGGTACGTGTTCGCCTGTTTCTTATTATGATGTCTGTCTTCAGCTCGGCTCCAAGCTGCTCCGCCACTTCTTTTGCGACTATCTCAGCCTGGTTATATCCCCGTTTCCATTGCCTTGACCAGTGGAGGGGGACCGGAATCACAATGGCCACATCTGAAAAATGTTCTGCCGATGCGAGTCTGCTTCCGAGGATTCTTCCGAAATGCCGTCCGGCCTGGATGTCACCTTTGTATTTGATGCTATATTGGATGTTCCTGTATTCGGAGCCGTTATGGAAGAAGAACAGTGCGGCTGCGAACGCATATGGCTCACGTGGATGCTGACTTGCCTGATTTTCTTCTGGGCCGTGAGTTTCCGGAAATGAACGGCCTGCGTCAAGGCCTTTCTGTATTGATGCATTGAATGCGTCTGCCATGGCGTTGTGCTTCTGTTTCCAAAAACGTGTGAAAGGGAAATCAGCCATACAGTACAGGCAGATGTGCTTTTCTCTGACGTTCAGTTTCCGTCCGCATACGATGCACAGGCGCGGCAGCAGAAGGTCGGCCATGGCAATCAGGAGCCCTTTGATGAGGTCTTTCATATCCGTTGCAAATAAAAATGTTTCCTGCAGCGCTGCCGTCTGGTCTGCTGCCTGTTTGGGAGGGCACGCTATGCCGCTCGTTCTGTCCCGGCAAAGTCCCGATGCCGCCTCCGCATTGCCGCAAAGTAAGCCATGATGTTTGTCTCCGGATATAAGAAAAAGAAAAAAGTTTATAAAAAAGAGAAAAATAATACGTTGCAAACAAATAAAAAGGACCAGCCTGTTGATAGGCCGGCCCTTGATGGTTCAGGTTTTATTGAATCTTATTCGGCGGGACAAATGTTATATGTTTCCCGCCCCCGATATGTAAATTCTTGTCTTGTCCGGAAACGCCTCATTGAAACACTGGCGAATCATAAGGACAGATTAGCAGTTCATCGCTCCGCAGCAGTTGATGACCTGGCCGCTCACATAAGATGAAAGGTCGCTTGCGAGGAACAATGCCACATTGGCCACGTCCTCAGGAGTCCCTCCGCGGCGCATCGGTATTGTCTTCTCCCACTCCTCGCGCACTTTTTCAGGAAGAGAGCTTGTCATGTCTGTTATGATGAAGCCCGGAGCTATGCAGTTCGCACGGATGCCGCGAGGTCCCATTTCCTTTGCCATTGACTTTGCGAGTCCGATGAGTCCGGCTTTGGACGCAGAGTAATTGCACTGGCCTGCATTGCCTGAAACTCCTACTACGGAAGACATGTTGATTATGCTGCCTTTCCTCTGCTTTGCCATGAACGGAGTGCATGCATGTATGAAATTGAATGCAGACTTCAGATTGGTATCAATAACCGCATCCCACTGTTTTTCTTCCATCCTCATCATGAGTCCGTCCTTGGTGATGCCGGCATTGTTGACAAGAATGTCAATGCTTCCGAATTCCTTTACCACTTCGCTCACCACATTGTGAGCCTGCCCGAAATCAGCTGCATCTGATGCATAGCCTTTGGCTTTTGCTCCGAGAGCCTCAATCTCCTCTGTCAGACTCTGCGCAGCTTCATGCTGGGAGCGGTATGTGAATGCCACATTGGCACCTTCTGCTGCATATTTGAGCGCAATCGCGCGTCCTATTCCTCTTGTCGCTCCTGTGACAAGGGCTGTTTTTCCTTCAAGAAGTCCCATGTATGTGATAATTTTTCCGCAAAAATATCCAACAGCCCGTAAACCTCAAAAATTATTGTGCTTCAATTGGTCAAAACAAGGCCATTGTGGCCAAAAACTGATTTTTGTGGCCAAAAAAAGCTATCTTTGCGCCCGGTTCGCCCGATTATGAACGAATACGATGATGCTCGGGAAGCTCCGCAGCCTGCGAATAAGGCGGACATGATGGAAAACAACAAAACAAGATATATTATGGCAAGCGAAATCAGGAATCCGGAGCTTTGGCAGGACGGCCGGCTCAAGATAGAATGGGTGAGACATCATATGCCTCTTTTGAATTCCCTTGAAGAGGAATTTGCCCGGACTCTTCCGTTCAAAGGACTTAAAGTGGCCCTTTCAGTACATCTGGAAGCCAAGACGGCATATCTTTGCGAGGTACTCGCCGCTGGCGGTGCACAGATGTATGTCACAGGAAGCAATCCTCTGTCCACTCAGGATGATGTCGCCGCAGCGCTTGTGGAGGCAGGACTCAATGTTTTCGCGTGGTACGGGGCGACGGCCCAGGAGTATGAGAGCCATATCCGCAAGGTGCTTGAAATAGGCCCTGACATCATTATTGACGATGGCGGAGACCTGGTGAACCTCATGCATACTGAATACAGGCATCTCATTCCGAATGTCATAGGAGGGTGCGAGGAAACGACGACCGGAATACTCCGTCTGGTGACGCTGAACAAGGCCGGTGAACTGAAATTCCCTATGATGCTTGTGAACAATGCCGACTGCAAGCATCTGTTTGACAACCGCTATGGCACAGGACAGTCTGTCTGGGACGGCATCAACCGCACAACCAATCTGATTGTTGCCGGAAAGACCGTGGTTGTTGCCGGATACGGATGGTGCGGAAAAGGTGTCGCCATGAGGGCGAAAGGCCTTGGGGCGGAAGTCATTGTGACTGAGGTTGACCCGATTAAGGCCATGGAGGCTGTAATGGATGGGTTCAAGGTCATGAAGATGGCTCAGGCTGCTCCTCTCGGGGATTTCTTCGTAACTGTTACCGGATGTGACGGGGTTATAGTAAAGGAGCATTTCCTTTCTATGAAAGACGGGGCAATCTGCTGCAATGCCGGACATTTCGATTGTGAGGTTGATGTTGCCGGACTTGCTGAAATCGCAGAGGAAATATCACCTGCAAGGAAAAACATAACCGGCTACAAGCTTGCGAATGGCCGTAAAGTCTATATTATTGCGGAGGGACGCCTTGTGAATCTTGCGGCAGGAGACGGGCATCCGGCTGAAATCATGGACATGTCATTTGCCATACAGGCTCTCAGTGCGAAATATCTCGTAGAACATAGGGACAGCATCTCTCGTGAAAGCGGAAAAATGGTTCATGATGTGCCACTTGAGATTGACAGGGAGGTGGCGCGCCGCAAGCTTGCATTCTGGGGCTGCGAAATCGACACGCTTACTCCGGAGCAGCATGCCTACCTTTTCGGAGAGTAAGCGCATTCCTTTTTGCCTTTGGCCGATCTTGCCGGTCCTGGTTCATCATAACCGGAGTGTCCTTCGGACAGCCATGCAAGATTCAGCAAAAGGACAGGGCTACATATGAATACATAAGAAGCCGGCTAAAAATCAACTTTTAGCCGGCTTCTTCATTTTGTTCAGGGTGCGGTCCTAAAAACGTTGCCTGTAATTGTTACTCAACTTTGATGTCATCAACTTCTGCCCACTGGATGCCCTCAGTGTTCTGATTAGAGCCGCCACCGTTATTGCCTGTAATGCTTGTATGGCCGTAAAGGTCGTTACCGTTGCTTGTGGCATCCTTTGCTACATTGCCTGAACCTTCATTCAGTTTCCAGTATGCTATCAGGCCTGACGAAGCTGCGTCAACTGAATAGAAGTGTCCGTCAGCTTTCAGCTCAGACTCTGTAAGAACCTTGTTCCAGATGCGGACCTCAGACATGGTACCTTTCAGGCAGCGGCGGTTGTCGCATGAGAAGCCGAGGTAGAAATTCCTTTTGGAGCCCCACCCTGATTCTGCAGTCCATTCTCCTGTCTGAAGGGACATGGTAGTGATGCCATTGTCAAGGGTTTTCTCGCCTTTTTTCTCTCCGTTTACATACAAGGCTATTTTTCCGTTGTCAAAAGTTGTGGCGATGTGATACCACTCGTTGGTGTTGACGGTTGCGACACCGTTCAATTTACATTCAGTTATGTTATTATAAACCACCTCAACATCTCCCTCGCTGTCTGATTTTCCGATTATCCTTATAAGGAATTTAGCTTCTATTCCGAGCAGAGTGTTGATTTCCGAGTCCGAACCCATTCTCTTGTTGAAGCTTTCTGCGGTCATGAGCATCTCAGCAGTGAATTGGCTCAGATCAGTAAGCGGAGCTGGAGTCGGCCAATTTGAATAGAGGCACGCACCATCGAAATTCACGACATTTATCTTGTCAGAAGGTGCCGGTTCGCTGCTGCCTTTCTGAGTGATGTTGATTACGATGTCATTCGCTCCTTCTGCAGAAAGAGTCAAAGTGGCGGTTCTCTCTGCATTTGTGTTTGCAGGAATGATAATGCCGAGTACAGGAACTGTAGTCTGTGCCAGCTGTGCTGTGACCCAATCTGCTCCGTCACTCTTCTTCAATGTTATGGCATCCTTGTTCAAAGACGTTTTGAAATTCACCATCGCGTTGCCGCCTGTAGCTTCGAAGCTCAGGTTCTTTTGACTTGCATCCGAGAGATCAAACTCCACAGCAGGATCAGGTGCGTCACCTGCGGCTACAGTTATTGTGAATGTTGCAGTAGCCTTGCCGCAAGTGAATGTGAAGGCTGCTTTCTGCTCCTGCTCAGTCTCGTTTGCCTCGACATCGAACTTGACTGTAGCTCCGTTCTTGCCTGATGTTGCAGAAACAGTAACCCAGCTGTACTCGTTTTCGGATGTGAGAGTCCAGTCGGCTGAACTTGTCACCTTTACATCCACAGAACCGCCGCCGTTGCCGAAAGCTTTTTCTTTAGGATTAATGGAAATTACGTCCTCAGCAGGATCTGTTCCTGGTTCAGGAGTGTCTTGTGCAGGTTTCTCGCAGCTTGCAAAAGCAAGTACTGCCGCCGCAAACAATAAAAACTTTTTCATATTGTTAAAAATGTGTTTGGTTATAAAATTCAGTGCTGCATCTGCCCGTCTAATATTGGGGCACGGTTCCTTAAATCACATACGGGCCAAATAAAAATGGACATGCTGCCATGACCATTCCCAATTATTAAACAAATATAATAAGAAATCCGATATCTTCATTATTCCATAAATATTTTTTGCAAAATGTACATTTTTTGCATTCGGAAATTTGAAAAATCCAGATGCTTTCCAGTGTGAATTATTAGCTCAAAATGCCCTCAGAGTAGCTGTGCCGCAACATGCGCACCTTTAAAACATCGCTTTTGCATAAAAAAATCAGAAAAATTTATGTTGATAAGAAATAGTTAATTATATTTACCGGGTAAAATTGGCGAATTATAAATTTAACATAGGTTTTTATGAAAATCAGAAACATTTTTATCGGTATTCTTGCAGCAGCCGGACTTATAATCACAGGCTGTCAGGAAAAGGATCCCATCCAGGGAGAACCGGATTTGACATTGACACCGTCTGAACTGACATTCGACACCCAGGATGCAGCCACTCAGACAATTACTCTTACATCTACAAGAGACTGGAAAGTCAAGGGAAGCCTTCCAGAGTGGGTTGACGTATCTCCTGCATCGGGGGAGGCAAAGCCTGACGGAATAACAATCGAGGTTACCGTTACCGCAAACGATGCGGCTGACCGTACGGCATCCGTAGACTTCACTATCGGCACCGTCACAAAAACTCTTTCCATTTCCCAGAAAGGTGACGGAACGGCTGCACCGGGCGGAGACGGCACCGCAGAATCTCCTTTCAGCGTAGCCAAGGCCATCGAGTTCGTCTCGGCAATGGAGGCTGACGTGGAATCCACAACAGAATATTATGTATCAGGCACAATCTGCCAGATTAAGGATGTGTCAGGCGTACAGCAGTACGGAAACATATCCTACCTTATCTCAGATGACGGCAACTACGACAAGGCCACAAGCTTCACTTGCCACAGGGGACTCTATCTGAACGGCGCAAAGTTCACTTCTGCCGACCAGATTAAAGTCGGAGACAAAGTCGTGGTATGCGGCAAGGTCCTCAATTATTACGGAAACACTCCGGAGTTTGCCCAGGGCAACAAAATCGTGACTCTTAACGGCCAGGGAGGCGGAGAAACTCCAGACCCGGGTCCTTTCACTGTCGCTCCAATCAGCACTATTCTTGCATTGGGAGAGGGTTCTGCGATTGGTGACGGCATCGGAATCGAGGGTGTCATCATCTCAAGTGCCGACCTCAATAATCTTATCTCACAGAGAGGTGCATATATTCAGGATGCTACCGGAGGTCTTCAGCTCAGATTCACTGCCAACCATGACTTCAAGTTCGGTGACAAGGTTAAAATCAATCTTTCGGGAGCTAAGAAGGGCGCTTATAACAAGGCAGTCCAGGTTGAGGTTGACAACAGCATGGCAGTCCGTGTTTCTTCAGGTGAGACAGTGACGCCTAAGACCGTTTCCGTGGCGGATTTCCTTGCGAACAAATATGAGGGCCAGTATGTGGCAGTTGAAAATGTGCAGGTGAACATCCAGGACCTTTCAAAGACATGGGTTGTCGCAGGCGCACACACAAGCATCAATATAGATGAGAAGAACGGCAGCAAATTCATCGTGTTCTCATCCAGGTATTCAAAATTCGGTTCGGAGACCGTTCCTCAGGGTTCCGGTACACTCAAGGGTATCGCAGCAAGGAACAATGACGACATCCAGCTTATATTCGCTCAGAATTCAGACTATGCCGGCCTTACCGGCGCACGTTTCGGCAATGACAAACTGTTCTCTGTCGCTCCGGCTGAATTGAATGTTTCCGCTGACGCTGAGTCTGCAACATTCAAGGTAAACGGAAATGTCGCATGGACAGCTTCCGTTACCGAGGGCGATTTCGTGAATATTCTCTATGGCCAGAGCGGAAACGGTGAGGGTGATGTCGTTCTCGAGTTTACAAAGAATGAGTCCGAGGAGTCTGCAAGGACTGCAAAGATTACCGTGACAACGACAGAGGACGTTCCGACAAAGTCATATGTCGTCACTTTGACCCAGGCCAAGAAGGCCGGTGCAGTCAGCGGTGATGCCGTGACCATAATCCTGGATGCTGCGGCTAAGCCTTGTGCAGAGTTCCCGGAAGGAAGTACCGGTGTCACTAAAATGACGACCTATACAATCGGTGAGTATCAGTGGACATTCTCTCCATCTGCCGGCAATAAGTTCAGCTGGTACACTGACGGATATATCCTGTGGGGCAAAAAGGACGGCTATATATTGCTTCCTGCCGTAAGCGGAAAGAAATTGACTAATGTCACCATCCTTACAGGTAAAGGCGCTTCTACGAAAGTACAGGTAGGCGTGTATAATGCAGACGGCTCGTCTGTAGTTGCAGGCGGAGATGTCATGACCTTGGCAGCCCAGAATAGCGAGTTTACATGGGAGGTAACTGGTGCCGAGGCCGGAGCCAATTGCCAGCTTCGCGTCGCAAGTGCACATAACGCGCAGTTGCAGAAACTTACTTTGATTTACGAATAGGACATAGCTCCTGCTTTTTACGAAAGGGCTGCCCGGACCTCCGGGCAACCCTTTGATTATCTAAGGCATATGGTGTATAGGACAAAATTTGATAATCGTGCTTTGGCGGCCGTTCTGGCTGTCATCTTGCTGGCTTTTACCTCTTGCGGGGACAGCATAAAGCCTGAGCCGCACGCCCTGTCTGTCTCTGCTCGCCTTACGGAGCTGCCTTCCGGTGCCGGAAGCGTATTCGTGTCCGTTACTGCATCAGGAGCATGGGTGCTCAGCCTTGAATTCGGACAGGATGACGAGCCGTGGGCGGAACTCAGCACCACATCAGGGACTGGCGACAAGAGCAATGTGATTCTCAAATATGGGGAGAATGCTGCCGAGTCGGACAGGACTCTCCGAATCACGGTGAAGGCATCATCGCGCACCCAAACATGTACGCTTGTCCAGAAAGCCGGAGGCGGAGACGAGCCGGAGCCGCCTGTTGTGCAGCCCGGTGATGTTCCCGGATGGATGGAACTGCCGGTAGTGCAGGGCAGCCTGGAATATCACAATAACTTTTTCTCCATGAACGGGAAGAGGTACAGGAACTATTCCTATGGCTGGGACAAAAAAGCGCTTGTGGCCCATTGGGTTGCCTATCCGCTGTGTCCTTTATATCTCGGCAGCCAGAAAAGGACCGATGAATGGGCTTATGACCCGAATGTGCCGCAGTCTCAGCAGCCTGTGCTTTTCCGTGGTTTCGGCGGTGGCGGATACGACCGCGGCCATCAGCTTCCGTCTGCGGACAGGACGTGCTGCAGGGAGGCCAATGAGCAGACTTTCTATTTTACGAACATGACTCCGCAGAGGGGGGCGAACTTCAATCAGAAGATATGGGCGAGCTTTGAGACCAGGGTAAGGGACTGGTCGAGGAATGCCGATACTCTGTATGTCGTGACCGGATGCGTTGTCAAGGGAAACACTTTGACTGCAAGGGACAATGACGGAAAGTCCGTTACAGTGCCTGTGGGCTATTTCAAGGCTCTCCTGTGGTATTCCAAATCATCGACTGTCACTGCTCAGAATGCAGGATACAGGGCAGCGGCTTTCTATCTGGAGCATAAGGATTACAGCCAGACTGGCATAGACAAGTCCATGTCAATGTCGGTGGACGAGCTTGAGGAGATGGTCGGCATGGATTTCTTCCCGAACCTCAAGACCAAGGCCGGAGCCGCGATTGCTGACCGTGTGGAGGCTGCTGACCCGAAGAATGACACTTTCTGGTGGCAATAGGGCCGGCCTGGAAAACAAACAAAAGCGTTCCGGCGCTGCCGGGGCAAGATTATAATGTAATTATAACATGAGACTGAACATGAAAAGAGCGTTGACCGCAGTATTGGTGCTGCTCGTGTCGGTGAGTGCCGCATTCGGGCAGTGCAAGACACAGCGTAACTATGTCATAGGTTTCTACAACCTCGAGAACCTGTTTGACATCTATGACGATCCTGCGAAGAATGACGAGGAGTTCCTTCCTGACGGAAAGAACAAGTGGACTGAAGCCAAGTATAACAAGAAACAGCACAATATGGCGCGCGTAATCAGCGAGATGGCCAAGGCCAACGGCCGCTATCACACGATTCTCGGCGTGTCGGAGATTGAGAACCGTCTTGTGCTCGAGGATCTCGTGAGCCAGCCAGAGATTGCTGACGCCAATTATCAGATTGTGCATTATGACGGACCGGACAGGCGAGGCGTTGATGTGGCCCTGCTCTATAAGCCGGAGCAGTTTACATATCTTGACAGCGAGTCCATCCCTTTCACATTCGAGGGAACCAAGGTGGAAATTACGCTTGACAAAGAGCAGCAGGACTATTTCCGCACGAGGGACATCCTCATGGTGCACGGAACTATAGACGGTGAGCATTTCGCGTTTTATGTGGCACATCTTCCGTCACGTATCGGCGGAAAGGGCCAGGATCTCAGGAGCCGTGGCGCGGAGATTATCTACAACCACGCCGCAATGATGACAGAAAGGCATCCGGGCATCAAGATTGTCGTAATGGGTGACATGAATGATAATCCGACCGACGACAGCATGGCCGTATGGATGCGCGGAAAGGAAAAGAAGGAAGAGATGTCACGGGAGGATTTCTTCTCGCCGTTCCTTTCAATGTACAAGGCAGGATACGGCTCTTTGGCATACCGCGGGGAGTGGAGCATCTATGACCTTATTCTTGTGAACAACAATCTTGCGAATGCGGAAGAGGGCCTGCGGATACAGCCTGTCGGAAAGAAAGGGTTCTACGGCGTCGTATTCAAGCGCCCGTTCATGGTGACACAGAAGGGCCAGTATAAGGGCTATCCTTTCAGGACCTTCTCCGGAGGAGCTTTCATAGGCGGTTACAGTGACCATTATCCTACATTCATTGTAGTTGGCAAATAGCATATAAACTTACCATTATGTATAAAAGAATATTTTTTGCGTTCGCCGCACTTCTGCTTTCCGTGTCTTTGTGGGCACAGACTGGAGGAGTGACGGGAACCGTAGTCAACCGTTCCGGCAGAGTCCCGGTTACGGGAGCCGAGGTCACGCTTTCTTTCGGAGGTGAGACCGTGGTCACGGGACAGTCCGGAAATGACGGAAAGTTCCTGTTTGAAGGAATTGAGGACGGAATCTATCAGATGACCGTCAAGGCGGCGGGCTTTGTTCCTGCAAATGTCAATGTGACTGTCGAAAAAGGTTTTGTAAAGGACCTGATGTTCGTCTCGCTCGTTGCTGCGCGCAATGTCGTGGAGGCGGATGATTCGAGTTTCGCGGAGTTCGACATGGATGATTCGGGATATTCGGATGCTCCTTCCATATTGTTCTCCAATGATGTATATACCGATATCGTAGGCTTCGGGTTCAGTGCAATCCGTTTCAAGAACAGGGGCTATAACAATGAGACCCAGGATGTTTACCTGAGTGGAGTGAAGATGAACGACGCCATAACAGGCTATTCTCCTTATTCTCTCTGGAGCGGCCTTAACGAGGCTACAAGAAGCAAGGAAACCACTGTCGGCAACGAGGTTTCGGAGTATGGGGCAGGCGGATATAACGGAGTTACCAATATCCTTGCTACCGCTTCTTCCGTGCGTCCGGGATGGAGGTTCAGCGTGTTGAGCAATAGCGCGATGTACCGTCTCCGCCTTATGGCGACCTATGCCTCGGGAGAGCTTGACAACGGCTGGTCATATGCGTTCAATGTTTCTGCCCGCGTCGGAGGAAACGATTGGGTTAAAGGTGTCTATTACCGCAATTTCGCATATTATGCCGGTGCCGAGAAGAAGTTCGGTGATGAGCACAGGCTCAGTTTCATGGCTTTTGCGGCTCCAGGGCAGAGAGGAGCGCAGAATGCTTCCACACAGGAAGTCTATGACCTCATGGGTGACAACATGTACAACTCGAACTGGGGCTATCAGGGCGGCAAGATGCGCAATGCGCGTGTGCGCAAGACTCATGAGCCGGTGTTCGTGGTGAAATATACAGCCACTCCTCTTGAGAATCTTGAGGCTTCTGCCACAGTGCTTTACCGTACAGGAAAGAACGGATATACTGCGCTTGACTGGTATGATGCTCCGGACCCGCGTCCTGACTATTACCGCAATCTTCCGTCTTATTTCTATAATCCGAATCCGGATTATGGCAGGGACAATGAATTGAAGGCAGAGTGGGCCAAGGAAGCATGGCTTACCAATATGAACAGCACATGTCACCTGAATTGGGACAGGCTTTATAATGTCAATTACAACAATCCGGTCGAGCAGGCTGACGGAACTTTCCTGAACAGGTCAAAGTATGCCGTTGAGGAGCGCCGCGTGGACCAGAATGATGTGAATGTGGCTGCAAATGTAAAATGGACGGCAAGCAATCTGTTCACTCTCACGGGAGGAGCCAATTTTAAATGGAACCGCACGGAGTATTACAAGAAGCTTGATGACCTTCTCGGAGGTGACTATTACCTTAACATTGACCAGTTTGCGGAGCGCGATTTCGCTTCTTCTCCTACAATGATTCAGAATGACCTGGATTATTATCTGGAACACGGCACTGCAGAGCAGATAGGCCGCGGAGGCAAATACGGATATGACTACTATGCCCATGTGCGCAATGCGGGTGTGTGGGCCAACGGAACGTTCACTCACGGAGGCCTTGCTGCAAATCTGGCATTGGAAGCAGGATATACCGGTTTTTGGAGGGAGGGCCTTCTTCGCAAAGGTCTTTTCGCGGGTCTTGATGACAATGGGCAGGAGATTTTCTATGATGGAAAGAAACTGACTTCGTATGATGCTGACGGAAAGGTGATTTCTTCAAAAGGCGATTCTGAGAAGGCTCAGTTCCTGACATGGTCGGCAAAGCTGGGAGCAAGTTATGCGTTCCAGGGCGGTCACAGGCTTTATGCCAATGCGGGATATTATACCGATGCGCCTACGTTCTCGCAGTCATTCATTTCTCCAAGGACGAGAAATACGCTGATTCCTAATCTGGAGACGTCCAAGACCGTGTCTGCCGACATCAATTACAGCTATAGCAACAATGGCTATGATTTGCGTGTGACCGGATTCTGGACCAAGATAATGAATCAGACCGACCTCATGAGCTTCTATGACGATTCGCAGAATTCATTTACCAATTTCGCTATGACCGGAATCGACCAGAGGCATATGGGAATTGAGCTTGGATTCCGTATCCCGTTCTTTCTTCAGGGACTGTCGCTTCAGGGTGCGCTCAGCCTGGGAGAGTATATCTATACTTCCACTCCGCGCATGACCCAGACGATAGACAACAGTGCTGCGGTGGTGTTCAACAACCAGCCTGTGACATATTGGAAGGAACATCCTATATATAAGAAGTATATGATTGACGGTGTGGAGACATATGAGGTTGACCTTGACGGCAATTATGTCGTTGAGAAAAACCAGAAGCATTATGTTCCGAGCACGCCTCAGATAGCTTCGAGCCTTGCTTTCAATTACCGCACGAACTCATACTGGTTCTTCACTCTTGAAGGACAGTGCTTTGCCAATTCATATCTTGACATGAACCCTCTCTACAGGACAGACATGGCCGTGGCCGGTCCGGACGGCATAGCTACTCCGATTGAAATCGAGTATATGGCTGCCCAGGAGAAGTTCGACCCTGTTTTCCTGCTTAATGCGAGTGTGGGCAAGTCCTGGTATATCCAGCGCAAGTACAATTTCGGTTTCTCTCTCAATGTCAACAATATCCTGAACAGCAGGAATGTGCGTACAGGCGGTTATGAGCAGACGCGTCTGATTGACAGCAATAGCGGTGAGAGATACTACAGGTTCGATCCGCGCTATTTCTACATGAGCGGTGTCAATTATATGTTGAACCTCTATTTCAGATTCTAAGTTATGAAGACATTATATAAGATAGCAGCAGCGGTGCTGGCCTTTATGTCGGTCACTTCCTGCGATGAGTTCACTCCGGTCTTTACGGGAAAATATCCTGAGCCGGGCGAATATGAGAAAGTCGAGATGACGCCGACCCATACGATAGCCGAGCTTGTGGCTATGTATAAGCTCGGTAAGCCTCAGGTCATAAAGGATGACATTGTGATTGCCGGCAAGGTCTCTACGTCTGACCGTACCGGAAATTTCTACAGGAGCTTCTACATCCAGGATGAGACAGGAGGAATCGAGATAAAGATAGGAAAGACCGGACTGTACAATGACTATAAGCCGGGTCAGACCGTATATGTGAAATGCGAGGGACTTACTCTCGGAATGTACGGGTACAAGAGCGGCAACTATGGCGGAAGCGGAATGGTGCAGTTGGGCTATGAAGACCCGACCGGCGATTATGAGACTTCGTATCTTGATGTGGCCCCTATCATCGACAGGCATATTTTCCGCGGAGAGTTCGGCGAGCCTGTTGTGCCTCAGGTTGTTACTGAGTCCCAGCTTCCCGGCAAGAATGACACGCAGGCTACTAACAGGTATGTCGGAAGCCTTGTGACTTTGAAGGGGCTGAGGTATGCGGAGGAAGTCTTTGCCCTGCTTTATCTTGACAGCAACAAGGACACGAAGCTTTCTTCAAACAGGGTGTTCCTTTCGAGGGATGACGAGGACGAGGACACATGGACATGGGGCATAACCACATGGGCCATGTCGAAGAACAAATATCTTGAATACCTTTCTTCCGGCGTATGGGACAAGGCGAAGGTAGGAAATGGCAATGACCAGAATTACGGTACTGTCGGAACGAACAAAGAGCAGATGATGAAGAATGCTTCGGCATATTCTGTAAGCCAGTATTTCACAATGGGCAACAAGGAAATCCAGATACGCACGAGCGGTTATTCCCGTTTTGCGGACACTGAAATCGACCCTGAAGTGCTCAACGGAAATAAGACCATAGATGTGACCGGAGTGATTACTCTCTACCAGGGCAGCATCCAGTTCACTCTGATTGACATAGCTGACGTTAAGGTCAATTAGATCTCATCAGCAGATTCTTTGGGCAGCTTTCTGCCGGAATATACCGTCGGGCGGTCTCCTTTGCGGGGCCGCCCGATTTTTTTGTCATGGAGCATAATTATTTATGTCCTGCGCCGGCTGTACCTCTCCCGCAATGCTTTGGAATGATGGGCAGCCTATTACATGTACTTTGTTGTGAACCAAAGTTTGAATACCGGGTCAGCAAGGGTGGTGGTCAAAATGAGAACCGCCAGGCTTTATTGTGCTTCGTAAGACTTTCATAATAAGCACAAATTTAATAACTTTGTCTGTTCAACCCCGGTGAAGACGCGGAACCGCATCTGTTACATCACCGCAAGCTGAATGAACGAAAAAAATAATACAATGAAAAAACCTGGACTGATAATTCTTATGATCATGGCGGCAATCGCATGCAACAGAATCAACCCCTTCCTTACGGAATGGAACACACCTTACGGAATCCCTGATTTCGGGCAGATAAAAGAACGGGACTACCTCCCGGCTGTAAAGATTGGCATACGCCAGCAGCAGAGCGAGATAGATGCGATAATATCAAATAGCGAGACTCCTTCATTCGGGAATGTAGTGGAGGCCTACGAACGCTCAGGTGCCATTCTTGGCCGTGTCACAGACGTTCTCTTCAATGTGTCCGAATCGGATGCGACTGAATCCCTGCAGAGGATAGTCGAGAAAATCCTTCCGATGCTCTCCTCCCACAGCGACAACATATTCATGAATCCTTATTTCTTTGCCAAAGTCGAGACACTTTACAACAAGAAGGATGAACTCGGGCTGGACAGGGAACAGCAGATGGCTCTGAAGAATCTATATGACAGCTTCGTGAAAAACGGTGTCGCCTTGGATGCGGCAGGGCAGGCACGCATGCGTGAGATAAACATGGAGCTTTCTTCGCTCTCCAATACGTTCGGCAATAACCTGCTTGCGGAAAACAACGCTTTTGCGGAGCAGTTCGGGGTTACGGTATCGGAGTATCCGGAGGCTATGGCATCGCAGGAGGACCGTTCTATAAGGGAAAAAATGTTCAAGGCATATGCCTCGAGAGGCAACAACGGCAACAGGAACGACAACAAGGACCTGCTGACGAAAATCGTATCACTGAAAATAGAAAAGGCCAGGCTGCTCGGTTACGACACTCCTGCCGCACTTATACTTTCTGACAAAATGGCCGGCACTCCGGCTGCGGTTGACAAATTCCTTGGAGACCTGATGGTTCCGGCAGTGGCAAAGGCGCGTGAGGAAATAGCTGACATGCAGGCCGTCATGGATGAGGACATCAAGGCAGGTATCCTTCCGGAGGGCAGCACTATACAGCCTTGGGACTGGGCATGGTATGCGGAAAAGGTACGCAAGGCCAAGTATGCGCTTGATGAGGAGCAGACCAAGCCTTATTTCAAAATGGAAAATGTCCGTGAGGGTGTGTTCAACACTGCTCACAAGCTTTATGGGCTCAATTTTGAGAAACTTGAGAATATCCCTGCGTATCATCCTGATGTCGAGGGATTCAAAATCACTGATGCCGACGGGTCTCTGATAGGAGTGCTTCTGACGGATTATTTCCCTCGCAGCACCAAGAGAGGCGGGGCATGGATGAGCAACTTCGTCAACCAGGAAGTCAGTGCTGACGGTGTTGATGTGCGTCCTGTCATCGTAAATGTAGGCAATTTCGCAAAGCCGACGGCAGACAAGCCTTCTCTCCTTACTCTTGACCAGGTCGGGACAATGTTCCATGAGTTCGGGCATGCGCTGCACGGGCTTCTGAGCAAATGCCGCTACAAAAGCGTGAGCGGAACGGCAGTGGCGCGCGATTTTGTGGAACTTCCCTCTCAGATAATGGAAAACTGGGCATTCCGTAGGGAAGTGCTTGCTGAATATGCCCGCCACTATGAGACAGGTGAGGTGATTCCTGACTCGCTGGTGGCAAAGATAGAGGCTGCAGGCACATTCAACCAGGGCTTCATGACTACTGAGCTTGTCGCGGCTTCCATACTTGACATGAAATGGCATGAGCTTACTTCGGCCGAAGGCATTGACCCGATGGCGTTCGAGGCTGAGGCCTGCCGCCAGATGGGGCTTATTGATGAGATTATACCGCGCTACCGCAGCACATATTTCGCCCACATATTCAGCGGCGGATACAGTGCCGGATATTACAGCTATCTGTGGGCGGAGGTGCTTGACAAGGACGCTTTCGAATTGTTCCTCCAGAAAGGAATATTTGACAGGAATACGGCAATGTCATTCCGCCGCAATATCCTTGAAAAAGGCGGAAGCGAAGAGCCGATGGTACTGTACAGGCGCTTCAGGGGTGCGGAGCCTGATCCGGCCGCCCTTCTTCGTGCAAGAGGACTGGCATTATAAAGAATACCGCGTAATGACACTGAAACATTTTACGGCTTTTGCCGCATGCATTGCCTTGGCCGCCGGCTGCATTTCAGACCGGGGACCTGCATACAAGAATCCGGACCTAAGTGCCGGGGAGCGCACGGAAGATCTTCTGGCGCGGATGACCGTGGATGAAAAGCTCGGGCAGCTCCTCTGTCCGCTCGGCTGGCCCATGTATGATAAAACCATGGTTGACGGCCGCGCGACGGCTGGGATATCGGACGAGTTCCGCAAATTCGTCAGAGAACAGCACGGGGGAATGCTCTGGGCCACTTTCCGCGCTGATCCGTGGACAAAAAAGACACTTGAGAACGGCTTGAATCCGGCTTTGGCTGCCGAAGCTTATAATGCAATGCAGAAATATGCCATTGACAGCACCAGGCTCGGCATTCCTGTCATTCTCGCTGAGGAAGCCCCTCACGGGCATATGGCCATCGGAGCGACTGTTTTCCCGACCAGCATCGCTCTTGCCGCCACATGGGACAAGGGCCTCATAGAGGAAGTCGGCCGCACGATTGCATCCGAGCTGAGGGCACAGGGAGGACATATCGGATATGGCCCTGTTATAGACCTTGCACGTGAGCCCAGATGGTCAAGAGTCGAGGAAACATACGGTGAGGACGTGTGCCTCACTTCGGAGATGGCTGCGGCAATGGTCCGCGGGACAAGCCCCAAGAACAACGGCTGGGACAGGGGCATAGTCTCGACCCTGAAGCATTTTGTCGCATACGGAATACCCGAGGGCGGCCACAACGGCAATCCGTCAAATGTCGGGATGCGTGATCTTCATGAGAATTTCCTTCCTCCGTTCAAGGCTGCCATTGATGCCGGGGCCCTTTCTGTGATGACTTCATACAATTCCATTGACGGGGTGCCGAGCACGGCGAATCCGGAGCTTCTGCGCGGAATCCTGAAGGACAAATGGGGATTTGATGGCTTTGTGGTTTCTGACCTTGTGAGCATTGACGGGCTTTTGGGAGACCACCGCATCGCACGGGACAAAGAGGAGGCCGGAATCATGGCTCTGGATGCCGGAGTCGATGTGGACCTCGGGGCGAACTGCTATTCCCTTTTGCATGATGCCGTGAAAAGCGGGAAAGTCAGCATGAAAGTGCTTGATGAGGCTGTCGGAAGGGTGCTCCGGCTCAAATTTGAGCTTGGCCTGTTTGACAATCCGTATGTGGAGCCGTCCGCTGCCATGGAAATGGTCCGCAGTGAAGAAAATGTGGCGGTGGCCAGGCAGGCGGCACGTGAAGGTGTAGTGCTGCTGGAGAACAACGGCATACTGCCTTTGAGGAAAGACATGAAAATCGCTGTAATAGGTCCGAATGCCGACAATATGTACAACCAGCTTGGAGACTATACGGCGCCGCAGCCAAGGGAGAACATAAGGACTGTCCTGGACGGCATACGTTCAAAGGTCGGATATAAAAATGTTGATTATGTACATGGCTGTGCAATCCGTGACACCCGCGGCAACACTATAAGGGAAGCCGTGCGCGCCGCAAGAAAGGCGGATGTGGCAGTTGTTGTAGTTGGAGGTTCAAGTGCCCGTGACTTCAAGACCACATACAAGGAGACCGGAGCAGCAGTAGCGGATAAGGATGCGGTAAGCGACATGGAGGCAGGAGAGGGATTCGACCGCGCAAGCCTTTCGCTTCTGGGACTTCAGGAGGAGCTTCTCATGGCAGTCAGAAAGACCGGAACTCCGATGGTTGTAGTCTATATAGAGGGACGTCCTCTGGACAAGATGTGGGCAAGCGCCAATGCTGATGCGCTTTTGACGCAGTTCTATCCGGGCCAGCAGGGCGGAGAGGGGCTTGCTGACGTGCTTTTCGGAGATTACAGCCCGGCAGGCCGTCTTCCTGTGTCCGTTCCTGTGGATGTGGGACAGCTTCCAGTATATTATAACAAGAAATTCCCGGCGGGACACGACTATGTGGAGATGCCTTCCGCACCCCTCTATCCGTTCGGCTATGGGTTGAGCTATACTTCGTTCGAGTATTCCGGACTTGCCGTGAGCAATCTTGGTGACAAGGGCGTCAAGGTCAGCCTGAATGTGCGCAATACCGGAGACTGTGACGGGGATGAAGTTGTGCAGGTCTATGTGACTGACCTTGTGGCCTCGACTGTGCGTCCGCGCATCCAGCTCCGTGCATTTGACAGGGTTCATGTCCGCAAGGGGGAGACTGCTGCCGTGGAGCTTATGCTTGACAGGGACGCATTCTCCTTGTGCGGCACCTCCATGGAAACAGTGGTCGAGCCGGGTGAGTTCCGGATATCCGTGGGGGCTTCTTCGAAGGACATAAGGCTTTCGGAGACCATCGCATTGTAATGAACAAATAACATTTAAACCATAACAACATTGAGATGAGAAAGTCATCATTGCTTATACCATTTGCGGCAGCCGTGCTTTCTGCATGCTGCGCAGAAGAAAAGGATTATACCGCATTTGTGGACCCGTACATCGGTTCCGGCGGTCACGGACATGTGTTCGTAGGCGCGTCAGTGCCATTCGGCATGGTCCAGCTCGGGCCTCAGCAGATTAAGGACGAGTGGGACTGGTGCTCTGGGTATCACTATAGCGATACCCTTGTCATCGGCTTCTCGCATACTCACCTTACGGGAACGGGAATCGGTGACCTCGGAGATGTGCTCATGATGCCATATGACCCGGCGAAAGTGAAATATGACACGAGCTGGGCAAAGAGGAAGAATGCCGATGCCACGCACATATACGCGCTTCTTGACCATTCCAAAGAAGAGGTGCGCCCGGGATTCTACTGCCTTGAGATGCCGGATTACGGTGTTACGGCAAGGCTTACAGCCACAGACAGGACAGGGCTTCATGAATATACTTTCACCGGTGACCGTTCTGCCGTCCTGCTTGACCTTTGTACAGGAATCGGCTGGGACGGCGTGACCGATTGGGACTTCTCATGGCTCAGCCCGACACGCATAGAAGGCTACAGACGCTCTTCCGGATGGGCAAAGGACCACACCATATGGTTCGCCGCTGAGTTTTCTTCTCCTGTGATGGAGTACGAGAACATTCCGATTACCGGTGATGAATATGCAGTGGCAATCATTTTCGACACTTCGTCACAGAAAAAAATTGCCGTCAAGGTGGGACTTTCTCCTGTCAGCTGTGCCAATGCCTGGGAAAACCTGAATGCAGAGCAGCCGGGATGGGATTTTGAAGCCGTGGCGCAGGCTGCCAAGGACCGCTGGAACGCAGAGCTGGGCCGTATTGAAATAGAGGAGATGGATGCGCGCCAGAGAAAACTTTTCTATACCTCGCTTTATCATACGATGATTGCCCCGTCACTTTTCAGCGACAGGAACGGGGAATACCGCGGAGCTGACGCGAAGGTGCACACCAGCGATGAGAATCAATATACCGTGCTTTCTTTGTGGGACACATACAGGGCGGAATATCCGCTTATGACAATCATCAATCCTGAGATGTCTTCTGCAATCGCTTCAACCCTGATGAATATCTATGACCAGCAGGGCAAGCTTCCCGTATGGCATCTCGCAGGAAACGAGACCGACTGCATGATAGGCAATCCTGGAGTTATCGTGATGGCTGACATGTGCCTGAAAGGGTTTGCAAAAGATGTGATGGCGGCTCTCGAGGCCATGAAAACCTCTTCGATGCTTGACGAGAGGGGACAGGAACTCCTTAAGATATACGGATATATTCCATTTGACAAGAGCGCTGAACTCGAGACTGTGTCAAAGGCAATGGAGTTCTCGATTGCGGATGCTTCGCTTGCGAAAGTGGCACGTGAGGCCGGTGACATGGAGGCTGCCGCATATTTCGGCGAAAGAAGCCAGGCATGGAAAAAGCATTATGACCCGGAGGCCGGATTTGTGCGCGGAAGGGCTGCCGACGGCTCATGGCGCACTCCTTTCGACCCTTTCAAGGCAATTCACATGAAGAGCGACTTTACCGAGGGCAATGCATGGCAATACACCTTCCTTGTTCCTCAGGATGTGAACGGGTTGGCCGGGATAATCGGCGGTCCTGAGGCGTTCGAGGCCAAGCTTGACGAGTTTTTCACCGTTGAGGGCGACCTCGGCCCTGAAGCGAATGACGTCACGGGACTTGTGGGGCAGTATGCACACGGAAATGAGCCGAGCCATCATGCGGCCTACATGTACAACTACATCGGAAGACAGGACAAATGTGCGGAAAAGGTACGCTATATTCTTGATGAGCTTTATTTCGATGACCACAGCGGAGTCTGCGGAAATGAGGATGCCGGCCAGATGTCAGCATGGTATGTGCTCTCTGCTCTCGGCCTGTATCAGGTTGACCCTGCGTGCGGGGTGTTCCAGTTCGGTTCGCCTGTTGTGAAGAAAGCCGTGGTGAATCTCGGTGACGGCAAGACTTTCACAATAACGGCCCATGACAACTCTCCGGAGAATATCTACATCAAGTCCGCTTCACTTAACGGCAAGAAGCTCGACAGGACGTATGTCAGCTATGATGAGATAATGGCAGGAGGAACTCTGGAGTTCTTCATGTGTCCTGAGGCATAGTCTTGTTCGATGACATTGAAATTTCATGTAAAATGAAAAATATCTGTACAATGATGACCGTGGCTGCAGTTTTTGCTGTCACGGTCTCTGCTCAACAGCCCGAATGGAAGAACCTGGATGTTTTCTCGGTCAATGCTGAAACGGAGCGCACGGAACTGATATTCTGGTCTGACGCCAAGGATGCCATGACAGGCCGTTTTACTGAAAGTGAAAACTATATGGACCTTGGCGGCACGTGGAAATTCCAGTATTATGACACTCAGCAGACCATGCCGGACTCTCTTGAGAAGGCTTCTGCCGGGCTTGCCGCTTCATGGGATGACATACGTGTCCCGGGCAACTGGGAGATGCAGGGCTTCGGTATTCCAATCTATGTCAATACCGATTTCGAATTTGCCACTGTAAATCCGCAGCCTCCTTTCATCCCTGACGAGAATCCGTGCGGAGTCTATTTCCGTACTTTCGAAGTGCCTCAGGGGTGGTCCGGACGCCAGGTCTATCTTAACCTTGCCGGTGCGAAGTCCGGGGTTTATGTCTATGTGAACGGTGAGCGGGCCGGTTATAATGAAGATTCCAAGGATTTGGCACGCTTCAACATAACGCCTTGGCTCAAAGACGGGGAGAATGCCTTGGTGTTCAAGATATACCGTTTTACCACAGGGTCTTATCTTGAATGTATGGACTTTTTCCGGATCAGCGGCATAGAGAGGGATGTTTATCTTTCGTCTGAGAAATATGACTGTGATTTCGATGTGAACGTGGTCTCGTCTCTGGATGAGGCTTGCAGGGACGGCCTTTTCCGTCTTGAAGTCACTTCAGACCGCGGCAGTGAAGTCTCATACAGGCTGTTTGACAATGGGGGCAAGATTGTGCTTGAAGACAGTGCTGTCGTGACGGACGGCAAGGCGGTGATGTCAGGAGTCGTGCCTGGAGCAAGGCAGTGGAGTGCGGAGACACCTGAACTGTATGCCCTTCTTCTGAATGTGGACGGTGAATACGCAAGGATGAATGTCGGGTTCCGCCGTCTGGAGATTGTCGGCAACAAGTTTCTTGTCAACGGCAAGCCGGTCAAGTTCAAGGGCGTGAATCTCCATGAGACTGAACCATATACGGGTCATTATGTAAGCCGTGAGAGGATGCTTCAGGATCTGAGGCTTATGAAGGAGAACAATATCAACGCCATACGTACCTGCCATTATCCGCAGCAGAGGATGTTCTATGACCTGTGCGACAGCCTCGGGTTTTATGTGTATTCAGAGGCCAATGTGGAGTCTCACGGTATGTTCTATGACCTTGACAAGACACTCGGAAACAAGCCGGAATGGTACGGCAACCATATCTACCGTATAAGGAACATGTATTTCCGCACAAGGAACTATGCCTGCGTAACTATCTTGTCCCTTGGAAATGAGGGTGGAAACGGCTGCAATTTCTATGATGCCTATAAAGAAATCAAGGCTCTTGAAAAGGACGGGATGAACCGTCCGGTGTGCTACGAAAGGGCTGAGTTCGAGTGGAATACGGACATGATAGTTCCTCAGTATCCTTCGGCTTCATGGTTCATGAAGATGGCACAGAGTGCTCCCGACAGACCTGTGTGCCCGTCCGAGTATGCGCATGCCATGGGTAACTCGACAGGCTCTCTTGATATGCAGTGGGATTGGATATACGGGTACGACCACATGCAGGGCGGTTTCATCTGGGATTGGGTGGACCAGGCCCTTGCGAAGTATGATGCTGACGGAAAATTCATGTACTGGGCATATGGCGGCGATTTCGGGGAGAATATGCCGAGTGACGGCAATTTCGTATGCAACGGAGTCGTGGGACCGGACCGTGACCCTCATCCGGGACTTGCAGAGGTGAAGCATGTCTATCAGGATGTCAAAATTACTTCAGATGACCCTGCATCTGGCCGCTTCAATATACGGAACAGGTTTTATTTCAAGTCTTTGAAGGGCTATGAGGTGCGCTATACTGTTTTGGCGGACGGCAAGTCCATCAGAAAGGGCCGACTGAGATTCAATACCCCGGCCCAGTGTGACGAGGATTTCACCATAAGGCTTCCTAAGCTTCGCAAACGCAAAGGCTATCTTATCAATTTTGATGTCGTGACCTCAGAAGCATCGGCGCTTCTTAAAAAGGGACATGTGGCGGCAACGGAACAGTTCCTTTTGAAAGAGGCAGGTCACAAGCCTTATAAGGCAAGGAAAGCTTCATGCAAGATTGAAGACGACGGGAATACCATTGAGATAAGTTCTTCCAAAGTCCGCTTCGTGTTTGACAAGGAGCAGGGCATTGTTACTTCATATATGGTGAGGGGACAGGAGATGCTTGCTGACGGCTTCGGCATAAGGCCTTCTTTCTGGCGTGCCCCGACCGACAATGACTATGGAAACGGCTGGCCTGCGAGGACACAGGATTTCAAGACTGCCTCCAGGGAGTTCTCCGCTTCTGCAACGGCTGAAAATACTTCTTCCGGTGCAGTCCTGAATGTCTGCTATGATTTGCCTTCAGGAAATGAATATCATGTCGTTTATGAGGTTCTCGCAAACGGAATCGTCAAGGTGCATGCGGATTTCCGGGGAGTACCGGCAGATGGCAAAGCCATAGAGGTGCCGCGTGTCGGTCTTCGTTTCAGGCTTCCGGCGAAGGATGACAGGTTCAGCTATTTCGGACGCGGTCCTCAGGAATGCTACTGGGACAGGCAGGGCGGTGCGCGTCTGGGAATATATGAGACCTCTGCATCCGTGGAATATGTGCCTTATGTGCGTCCTCAGGAGAACGGGCACCATACCGGCTGCTCATGGCTCAAAACCGGAGGGCTTGCCATCGTGGGGAACGGAATGTTTGAATTCAATGTCCTCAGGAATTCTGTGGAGGACTTTGACTCGGAAGAGGCTGTAAGGCATGACTATCAATGGGATAACCTCTCGCCTGACGAGGTGCATGATATGGAGGCTGCCCGTAATGTACGCCGCCGCCAGCATCATGTTGACGATGTCGTGCCACAGGATTACATGGAGGTCTGCATTGACGGTGTGCATTCAGGAATCGGCGGATATGACAGCTGGTGGGCAAAGGCCGAGCCTGAGAGGACGGCCTGGAGTGACAGGGATTATTCTTTCGGATTCACGATAGTTCCGCATAAGGTCATGAGGAGTTTCCGTGCCGTTAAATTCACATATTGATTTTATTGAACCGGACAGCTTCAGGGATTTCATCATAATCTGGAGCTGTCTTTATTTTATCCCATGATGAAAAGGATACGTTTTGTTTTGTAGTTTGCCGTGATGTGCCTTGTTGTAAGTTCCTGCATGTGCAGCTCCGCTTAAGAGGGCAAGCGCGGCAGTGTGCAGGAGGAAATTGTGACAAGTGAGAACACGGAGGCGGACCTCGGTACCATATATGAGGAAGAAGGGCTTGCAAGGACTGTTCTTGTTGTGCGTAACAATTCTTCCGATACGCTGTTTCCTGTTGCGGCCTATTCGCATTGCAGGTGCGCCGCAGCCACGGTAAGTCCGCTTCCTGTGGCCCCGGGAGAAGATGTCAGGATTGACGTCACATACAATCCAGCATACCGCAGCGGCATTTTCATGGAGGAGGTGCAGGTCAGGTTCAATGGCCGGAGAGATGTCATGAGCCTTGTCGTCAAAGGTGAGGTGATTCCTTGCGTGCATCCCGTAACGGATGACCATCCGTACAATTTCGGCAGCGGACTGTATATGAGCCATGAGACCTTGCATTTCGGAAATTCAAGATGTGGAGACAGCCATATGATATATGTCAGGCTTGCCAATGACACGGACAGGAAGATGACCGTCACATTCGATAATCCCCGCCCTGAGACTTTGGCTTACCGTCAGAAGGTGACGCTCGATGCACATGGCAGGGACACTCTCCATTTCAGGTTCACCATGCCTGCAGGCCTGTCCTCAGGTGATACCCTAAGATTTGCTCTGAGGCCTTCCATAAATGGGAAACCGGTTGGTAAGGATTTGAATGTCAAGGCTATCTCGGCTGTGGAATGATGTTCTCAGGGATTGCCTGAGGCCTTGCGCACAAGCACAATCTTTTTGTCGTTTGTCTTTGAGACAGACTTGGCGAATGAACGGTATTCCTGATATGCTTCTTTCGGATAGCGTCCTTTGTTGAATACGAGTGATTGCTCAATCGTTATCATTCCGTCAGACAGGCTTACATTTGACACGAATACTCCAAGTTCTGACTCCATGCTGACATTCTCAGGGATATGCTCCGCTTCAAACCCGTCAGGAATCATGATTCTCACCGTGTCTATTATTGAAAGGCTTTCATCAATGCATATCGGGTTCACGCGCTCCGCCTTGTCATGGAAGACCTTAAGACTTGAATGGCTGAGGGGAATGAACATCCTGTCTCCGGAAACCTTTGCATATGCCGGGATATCCATCTGGAACGACACGCTCATCTGAGGTGTCTCTCCGCTGGTCAGCTCGCTGAAATTGTCAGATATCCCTGTCAAGACTGCATTGTTGCACAGGCACTTGTACCTTGAGGTGAGACGTTTCCGCTTGAGGTCCGGTTTAAGGCTCTCAAATTCTATATACGGCTCAATATCCTCCGCAAATAGTTCCCTTTTTACCTCGCATTTGGCTGAGCCGTTCCCGTCAAGCCGTACCGTCATGGATTCCGAACTTGCTTCGTGACAGTCCGTATATCCTTTTGCCCTGACTTTCTTTCCGCCTTCCGGTGTCACGAGGACTATTTCATGGCCGACTATCCCGTCGTGGCGGTATCCCAAAGGGTATGACGGATTCGTACACTCAATCCAAAGCGAGTCTGATGCCATCGGGACGCAAAGCATCGCGTGGTTCATCTGTCCGAGAGACGCGTAGCCCGGCAAAAGGTCCTTTTCGTCCGTCTGCACTATAAGATATTCAGACTTTATCCCCACTGCATCCAGCATGGCCTGCATATAGTTGGACAAGGCCTTGCAGTCTCCGAATCCGGTTTTAAGGACAGCTTCGGCCGGTGACGGACGCAAGCCCCCAAGTCCGAGCTGTATGCTGACATAGCGCGTGGTCTTACGCAGATGCCCGTATATGATTCTTATTTTCTCCAGGTCAGACTGTGCTTCTGCTGTCATTTCCTGCAAACTCGCACGGAACGGCTCAGGAAGCGTCTTCGTGTCTTTCTGCAGGCCATAAAGCCATGTTCCCAGCTCCTCCCAGTTTGATTGCGAACCTTTCACGCCTCCCAATGAGAACTTGGCCGGACAGGCATATACATAAGGGACAAGCTCTCTGATGTCCGGCATCAGAGGCTCATCTGAAAATCCCTTGTAATCCTTGATGGCCCATGACCAGATGGTCTTCTTGCCAGAGGTCTCTGTCTGTGGCACAAGGCTGGAACTGTATCTTATTTCAGTGCCGGCCGGGGCGCTGATTCTGTAGCTTCCCGAGAGCAGCATTGTCTCCGGTCTCCTGACCGGAATGAAAGTCGGGAACGACGCGATTCCCTTCCTGTATGCGATTTTGTACCGGTACTCAATTGTATAAGGAATAGGGATTGTCGGGGTGTAGGCATAGCGGAAAGTATCATCGGCAAGTCCTGATGAAGCGGATACTTTGGTGAGGTCCTGCATGTTCAGTTTCCTGATTGTTTTGCCTGCGGATGAAATCTCCCCTGAAAATGACGTCAGCTCATTGAACGTGTCGGTATAAAGGATAAAGTCACCGGCCCGTGCCCCGTCGCTTTTCATTATATGCGTGCGCACGGTAATGCTGCATGTTCCGGACTCCAGCGAGTTCATGTCAAAGATGATGTCATAATTCTCGATTATCGCGTCAGGCATCCCGGTCTGCGCGAGAGCCGGGATGATTGATGCCGCAAGTGCTGAAAGTATGGCCAGGAAACGTCTCATGTCAGTCCGCGTTTTTGGAAACGACTATCATATCGTCATATATGCCGCACAGAAGCTGCCAGAAATCCCTTATCTGCTGATAATCATCTGCGGCGGCAAGCATCTCAGACATTATGAAGTTGAATGACACCTGCACCTTGTTCCCATTTGCCCCGTAGAGGACCTTGCATGCCGTCTTCATGCAAGGAAGGCCTATCGCGTCGCTTTCCGGAAGCTGTTCCACCTTGAAATTCTCCGGCAGCTCCAGGTTCATGATATAGGTTATCATGCCCTTGTAAGGGAACTCTATAGGGCAGGTCCTTGTCGGCGAACTGAAATCTGTCACTGAATGGAACTTGCGCAGGAACGGGCTTATATACAGCAGGTTGCCCGCGTTGTCGATTTCTTTCTCGAACTTGCACGAGAAGGTGCATTCTTTCGAAGGCTTGTCAATGTTCACGAATTTGTATTCTTCCGCATTTATCGCGCAAATGTTTTCAAGCGCTGTAACATATTCGGCCTGCGAGCCGGCTTTCCTGACATCCTTCTTGAAAGACCAGCAGTCTTCACCGATATATTTCACATTCATCTCACCGGTCATCACGCCTGATTCGTCCAGCTTGGCGTTAATGATGTAGCCTGCCATGTTCTTGCCGATTCCTGTCAGGTCTATCCACTGGCACCGTCCCGGTTCGCGCAGAAGCCTTGCGCTTGAAACGAGAAACTCTGGTGGCAATATGTTCAGGTACTGGTCTGCCGAACCTCCGTCAAGGTAATGCGGATTGCCTGAGGCGTTATCTATCCTGAGTATGTATGTGTCATACGGATTTAGCTCGGGAAGTCCCGGAATCAATACTCCGGAGCTTCTCATTTTTATGAGGACAGGCTCTACCTTATAGCCTGCGGCACGGAGACATGAGGCGATGATTGCGTTCAGGTCGGCATTGCTGCCGGTTTTCTCCTTGTATGTCTGGCTGCCGCGTTTCGGGAAAAGCCTGTATTTGCCGTCCCAGCTTATCTTGGAGCGGACAAGATTGCGTATCTCCATTATCTTGTCCTGGTCCGTGTCCGATGTTCCGGCTATTGCCTTGACTTCCTCAGGAAACGGGCATTTCTCATTCATCCTGCTGATTATGGACGACTCGTAGTAGCCCTTGTCAACGTCTTCCCAGTTTACGCTGAAATGCTGCGGAAGCCTTCCCGGAATGTCAAGATTGCTCACCTCGTAGTCAACGGCCGAGAGGTACTGCTGGAAACTGTACGAATACGGTTCCTTTTTCATCGCAGGCAGCGCATGTCCGCTGTAACGTTCAACGGTCGTGGTGAAATCAATATATCCGCCTCCTAACGTATAGCGCTCATTTACCTTTTCTGAAGTATGGTTTATCCTGTTGTATCCGGACACCCTTTTGTTTACTCCTGCAAACTCCGGAATGCGTACTTCATATTCAAAAAGGTTCACTGGAATGGACCTTTGGAAATACACCTTGTCGAAGTCCCAGAACGTGTATGATGTGATGTCATATTCGACCTCTATAACAGAACCGGCCCTCACGTCCTGGGCGGAGAATGAGAGTTTGCGGTAATTATCGGCAAACTCTTCGTCGAAGATGTAATTCTTCGACATCCTGGTGCGCACTATTTCTCCGTCGTTGAGGTTGTATGTAATCACCTTCACTCCTGATATCTTGTCGTTCAGGCCGAGCTTGGTATAATACACAAGCTCATAGTCGCCATGGGAAACGCCCTCCTCCTTGAGTATCTTTATGCGCTCGTGATGATAGGTCTGCAGGCAGATTCTGCCCTCGGCATCGAAAGTGATGGCAGTCTTTCCTGCATCGAGCAGAACTACAGCCGCGGCAGTCGTGTCCGGCTCATATGCCTGCATTTCCACTTCCGCACGGGAAACTTTGTCAAATTTCATGTTGACTTTTACAGGCTGGGCAGACAGGGCTGCGCTTGCCGCTACCAGAAATGTCATGGCGGCGGAAATGAATGTTATGGCTCTCATGGAACTTGTGTTATGTCAGTCATGGCATATGGCAAAGCCTGGAACGGGAATCAGCTTGTCCCGTGGCTTGGGCGCATATTGCCCAAATGTATGAAGTTTATATGATAATTGCAATGCAAAGAGCAATATATTTGTCTGAAAATAGATGAATTACGTAAATCCCGTCCAAAATTTTCATGACGCTCTCTTGAGCAGGAAAATGGAAAATGACTATATTTGTCGGGAATAACGCTAAAACGTTTTTGCAGGAACCGGCATGAACGTGAATAAATCAAATGGTATGATGAATTTTTCAGAAATCTACAAATCAAAGTCCGGTGGTCTCGTGGCTCTTGCCTGGGCATCCCTCTTTGCCGCAGTTTCATGTGCTCCCGGAGCTCCGGAGCCTTATGGGGCCTTGCCAAGCGAAGCACAGGTGGAATGGCAGAAAATGGAGACCAACATGTTCGTGCATTTCGGCCCGAACACTTTCACCAGCGCGGAATGGGGAGACGGTACAGAAAGTGCCGACGTGTTCGCTCCGTCCGACCTTGACTGCCGCCAGTGGGCCGCTACTGCCAAGGCTGCCGGCATGAAAGGAATAATAATAACGGCAAAACATCATGACGGGTTCTGCCTGTGGCCTAATCCTGTATGTGCGCACACTGTTGCACAGAGCAGCTGGATGGACGGAAAAGGGGATGTCCTGAGGGAACTTGCCCTGGCATGCCGTGAATATGGACTGAAATTCGGCGTATATATTTCCCCTTGGGACAGGAATGACCCTCATTACGGTACGGATGAATATAATGATGTCTTCAGGCAGACACTCGAGAGCGCACTCGGAAATTACGGTGAAGTGTTCGAGCAGTGGTTTGACGGGGCATGCGGGGAAGGCCCGAACGGGAAGAGGCAGGTTTATGACTGGGACCTGTTCAATTCCACCGTGTTCAAAATGCAGCCTCATGCCGTGATTTTCAGTGATGTAGGCCCTGGATGCCGCTGGGTCGGAAATGAATACGGAAGTGCTGGGCGTACATGCTGGGGCACTATGAATATAGGTGACGGCACTCCGGGTTCGCATATCAGCCAGGAGCAGCTTAATTCAGGAGAAATGGACGGTACTCACTGGGTAGCCGCTGAGACGGACGTTTCAATACGTCCGGGCTGGTTCTGGCGTGAGTCCGAGAACTCCAGGGTGAAGTCCCTGCAGCATCTCATGAAGATTTATTATGAAAGCGTAGGCCGCAATTCCCTGCTTTTGCTGAATGTGCCTGCCGACACGCGCGGACATATACATGAGATTGATTCCGTGAGGCTCATGGAGATGCGTGCAGCTTTGGATGAGGTGTTCTCCGTTGACCTTGCAGACGGAGCTTCCGTTGAGGCTTCCCATGTACGTGGCCACGGCCGCAGGTTTGCCGTGGAAAACCTGCTTGATGCTGACTATGACAGCTATTGGACAGTGGATGACGATGTGCTGACTCCTTCATTCACCCTGTCCTTTGACACTCCGCGCGTATTCAACAGGATAATGCTCCAGGAGTATATCCCGCTCGGACAGAGGGTCACGGGCTTCTCGGCCGAAGCTTTGGGAACAGACGGGAAGTGGCGTGAAATCGCGCGCGAGACTACAATCGGATACAAGAGAATCGTTCTGATTCCGGAGACGGAGGCCGAGGCTCTCCGCATCAGCATCACAGGCGCGCTTGCCTGTCCTGTTCTGAACAGGGTCGCGTTGTATCTTGACCGTGTAAGCGGAGTCGCTCCTGACGAGCCTCTTTTCCATGCAGGCTCATCGTGTGCTGGCAGTTCCAGCGATAACGGAGGCGTGGTGACGGAGGATGAAGTGCTTGAAATAGGCTGCCCGACAGCGGAAATCATTGCTTCTTCAAAGGCCAAGGTTCTTGATTTAGGCGGCATCAGGACTGCATCAGGGTTTTTCTATGCTCCTGCCGATAAGGGAAAAGACGGATGTGTCATCACATATGACCTTGATATAAGTACGGACGGAAACACCTGGACTCCGGTTTTCCGCGACAAGATGTTCGACAATATTGTGAACAACCCCATCCTTCAGGAAGTCCGCTTCCCGTCGCAGGTTGAGCTGCGCTATATCCGCATGACCCCTCTGCGCACAAGCAGTCCGGACACCTATGCCGTTTCCGCCTTCGGCATTCTGGCTGAATAGGCGCTGCGCAATTTGAAAGCTTGTATTATAAGGGGCTGGCTGAAGTTCATCAGTCAGCCCCCTTTTTTGTTGCAATTCCGGAATGCAAAAATAAGCTAAAACGTTTTTACTTTTTAAAAATAAACATAACTTTGCCACGCTGAAAATATCAGCCGCCGACCGGAAACCAAATGTGGAAATCAAGGCCGGCGTCAAATTCATTCATTAATTACTAACACCATAACTTTATGGCTAACCAACACACAGCAAGCCGCTTAGGCGGTTTCACAAGAGCCCTTGCGCGTGCCTGCTTCATGATTGCAGGTCTTGTGTCGGGCATTGTCTCCGGTTATGCCCAGGAGAGGAAAATCTCCGGTGTGATAACTGATGGGGGGGGTACCTCTCATAGGGGCAACAGTCGTCGTTGACGGCAATTCTTCAACCGGCGCATTCACAGATCTTGACGGGCGTTACACCATCACAGTCCCGGACAATGCGCAATCCCTTATTTTTTCTTGTATCGGAATGTCCGACAAAGTTGAGCCAATCAACGGAAGGACAGAGATTAATGTCATCCTCGAGACATCCTCGACAGTGCTTGACGCCACTGTGGTCACGGCCATGGGAATCTCCAAATCCGAGAAATCCCTTTCCTACAATGTTCAGGAGATGAAACTTGAGCATGTCGCTCCGGCAGGCTCATTAGTCAATTCACTGAACGGAAAAGTGGCCGGAGTGGCAATCACCGCATCCTCCACAGGAATAGGCGGAGGCAGCCGCGTAGTGATGCGAGGCACAAAATCCCTTTCGAACAACAATAATGCGCTCTATGTGATTGACGGTATCCCTATGCCCTCACTTTCCGGTGAGCAGCCTGAGGGAGTCTTTGCCGGAGCGGGCCAGACGGGAGACGGGCTTTCCGCAGTCAATCCGGACGACATCGAGAGCATCTCAGTCCTCAGCGGTCCTTCTGCAGCGGCCCTGTACGGTTCAGCCGCGGCAAACGGAGTTGTGATAATCACAACCAAGAAAGGCTCGAAAGACCGTGTGAGCGTCAATTACAGCAACACGACTGAATTTTCCCGCGCTTATGTGATGCCGCAGTTCCAGAACACTTATGGCGCGACAGAGCACGGCTCATATCAGAGCTGGGGAGAGAAACTTCAGTCTCCTTCCTCGTACAGCCCGAGGGACTTTTTCCAGACCGGCATAAATGAGTCCAACTCGATAAGCCTTTCTTCCGGAAACGACAGGAACCAGATTTATGTTTCGCTTGCTGCAAACAATGCAAGGGGCATAATCCGCAACAACAATTTCGACCGGTACAACTTCAATGTACGCAACACCACGAATTTCCTCAAGGACAAAATGACCCTCGATGTCAGCGCTTCATATTCCAATATCCGTGAGCAGAACATGATTTCGCAGGGACAGTACATGAACCCGGTGCTTCCCGTGTATCTTTTCCCTGCCTCAGATGATTTTGAAAGAATCAAGATATACGAACGCTACAATGCCGAGCGCGGAGTTAAGACCCAGTATTGGCCATATGGAAATGACCTTTCAATGCAGAACCCTTACTGGATAACCGAGAACCAGAAGTACAATAACAACAAAAACCGCTTCATGTTCAGCGCGCAGCTCTCATACAGGCCTCTGGACTGGCTTACCATTTCCGCACGCGGGAAAATGGACCTGAACAATGAGACGCACGAAAAGAAATTCGATGCCGGTACTCTCCAGCTCTTCGCCTCGAAATTCGGCTATTACAGCAAGGCTTCCAATGTGACCGGCCAGAAATATGGCGAGGTGATAGCCAATGTGAACAAATATTTCGGAGAAGACAACATTGTCAATCTAACAGCCACAATAGGAGCCAACATTGAAGATGTACGCTACAGCAGCGACTTTGTGGGAGGAAATCTTGCGGCAATCAACAGCCTCTTCACTTTCGGAAACATCGACGGCGGACAATCAACCACAGAGATGCGCCAGGAAGGACACCATATCCAGAAACAGGCAATCTTCGCCAATGTCCAGCTCGGATTCAAAAGCATGGTCTATCTCGACCTCACCGCAAGAAACGACTGGTCATCAACTTTCGCTGCATCTGACTACAAGTCGATGTTCTACCCGACCATAGGCCTTTCCGGAATCGTGACCGAATTCATACCGGGCCTGAAAAGCGATGTCTTCCCCTATTGGAAGATCCGGGTGTCATATTCTGAGGTCGGAAATGACCCGGACCCGTTCCTGACAATCCCTACCTACGATGTCTCTGCCGGAATAGCTTCCACCAAGACAAGAATGGAGAACACGGACCTCAAGCCCGAGCGCACAAAGTCATATGAGGCCGGAACCAATATCCACTTCTTCAAGAGCAAGCTCCAGATTGACGCGACATGGTACAAGTCCAGCACTTTCAACCAGTTCTTTGAACCGGCCCTGTCCGCCACTTCCAACTGGACGTCTGTGATAGTGAACGGAGGACAGGTGGACAACACTGGTATAGAGCTTTCTGCACGCTATGGCGATGACTTCGGAGTGGATGGCTTCCATTGGGACACCTACATGACATATTCCCATAACAGGAACAAGATAGTCTCTCTTCTTGATGACTGGTATGTGGAGAAGACCGGCGAGACAATCAGCTCAAAGAGGCTTGACGTAGGAGGCTTCGGTGGTGTCAAGAACATCCTGTATGAAGGCGGCTCCATGGGAGATGTCTATGTCACCACTCTCGCGACTGACGAAAAGGGATACCTCCAGCAGAACTCCACAGGCAATGTCATAGCTGACTATAGTGACAGCGGATTGATTTATGCGGGCGACACGGCCCCTAAGCACCTGCTCAGCTGGGGAAACAATTTCTCGTACCGCGGATTCACCCTCGGCTTCCTGTTCACTGCGCGAATCGGCGGTGTGGCCATATCCAAGACACAGTCAGTCATGGACTATTACGGAATCTCGCAGGCCACTGCAGATGCTCGTGACCGCGGTTATGTAATGATAAACGGCATGAAGTCTCCTAACGTAAAGGAATATTATCAGGTTCTCGGAGCCAATGACGGCGTTATGAGCCAGTATGTCTATGACGCGACCAATATCCGCCTGGGAGAACTCAGCCTCGGCTATGATTTCCCTGTTCAGAAGTGGTGCGGATGGCTCAAGGGCCTGAATCTTTCCCTGGTCGGACACAATCTTCTGATGATATACAAGAAAGCTCCTTTCGACCTGGAGATGACTTCAAGCACAGGAACATACAACCAGGGCATAGACTATTTCATGCAGCCGAGCCTGCGCAGCTTCGGCTTCTCAGTTAAAATCAAACTTTAATGGCAGCAGGAATTATGAAAACCGATATTATTATGAAATCCGCCGCTGCTGTTGCCCTCGCGGCATCTCTTGCCGGCTGCACAAAGAATTTTGTGGACTTCAACACGAACAAGCATGAGGCGACAGACGAGCAGGTGCTTCCGGTTCTTGCCGGTTCACTGTTCCAGCAGATGGAAAGGACCGTCATCATATACAGGGACGGAACCGGTACCCTTGACTCCGACTATCAGGTGTCATACAATCTTTGCGCTGACACTTGGGCCGGCTACAATGCCCCGACTCTCGGTGACGGACGCAACAACGGCAGCTTCTACATAAATGACAACTGGTCGCGTTCTCTTTGGGTGAACAAGTATTCGAAGTCGATGAACGCTTACTCAAGCCTTGCCTCAAGGATGGAAGGGAGCAGCGACACGCACATCATGGCTCTCGCGGACATCGTGAAAGTTACTTCGATGCATCAGGTTACGGACTATTACGGTCCTGTCCCTTACAGCAAGGTGGGGACATCACTTACTCCGGAATATGACTCACAGGAGCAGGTCTATCGTCAGATGCTTTCAGAACTTGACCAGGCCATAGAAGTGCTGGAGAATTATGTCACAGCCAATCCTTCTGCCAAGATTCTCGCCGACTATGACCTTGTTTACGGAGGAGACCCTCTGAAATGGATAAGGTTCGCCAACTCGATGCGCCTGCGCCTTGCGATGCGCGTTGTATATGCGGACGGTGAGCTTGCGCGCACGGAGGCCGAAAAATCATTGAACGACCCGTTCGGGCTTGTTGACGGCAACTCCGGCAATGCGGTTGTGGGCGGTGTTGACCATCACCCTATCTATGAGATAAATGTGAATTTCAATGATGCCGATACACAGATGGGAGCATCTATGGACTGCTATCTCAACGGCTACGACGATCCCCGCAAATTCCTGATTGCAAAGCCGGCTTCGGACGGAAACCTTCATGGCGTGAGAAACGGAATCCACAACACCAACTGGAATCCTTACAAGAACGCTGCGGGCAAAGTATCGGCTCCAAATGCCACGAAATACAAGATTGTGTGGCTCAATGCGGCTGAAGTCTATTTCCTGCGTGCTGAAGCCGCTCTCCGTGGATGGAATGCAGGCGGTTCAGCAAAGGATTTCTACGAGGCCGGTGTCGCGGCTTCATTTGAAGAGTGGGGCGCACAGGGAGCCGACACGTATCTGCGCAACAGCACAGCCGTCCCTGCGGCTTTTGTGGATGTTGTGGGAAATGCCAGTGCGGCTGCGCCAAGCACCATAACGGTCGCTTACAGTGATTCGGATGATTTTGAGACCAATCTGGAGAGGATAATGACCCAGAAATGGCTTGCAATCTATCCTAACGGCTGCGAGGCTTGGGCGGAATACCGCCGTACCAGATATCCGCGCCTGATAACTCCAGCCAATAATGACAGCAACGGAACCGTGGATACGGACTTGCAGATACGCCGTGTGCCTTATCCTATCAGCGAGCAGTCGGACAACGCCAAGGGACTTGCCACGGGGCTTTCTGTACTCGGAGGCCCTGACCATGCCGGCACCAGGCTCTGGTGGGACAAGAAATAACAGGTTTCAAAACAAAAGATTGCAATGAAAAATACAATATACATACTTTCAATGGCAGCCGCGATTCTGGTTGGCTGCACCAAGGAAGAGGCTCTCGTGATACAGAAAGTGCCGTCTCCTGGAGATGAACTGTTCGACGGGCAGTATTATCAGAATCTCCGCGAATGGAAAGCCTCTCCGCACACGATGACCTATGTCTATTATGCGGCCTGGGCACCGCTTGAGGGCGCTTCCAATATGTTCAAGAACCCTACTTCTATGGCTGAGCGCTTCATAGGGCTTCCTGACAGCCTTGACATCGTCAATTTGTGGATGGGCATTCCCTCAGCTGACCCGGCGGATGAATACGAATATTCTCCGGTGCAGGCTGCCGACATGAAATACTGCCAGAAAAAGAAAGGCACACGTTTCGTCATGCATGCGGACGCTTCCCACTACAGGCACCAGTTCACCGTAAACGGAAAAGACTATGACCTTAGCCAGGACCGCAGCGAGGAGGCAATCTGTGCATATGCTGACTACAATGCCATGCAGGTGCTTCATTTCGGCCTTGACGGTATAGACTACGACTTCGAGGGGTGGAGCGCGGCGGACATGACGACAGCCATCAGGCAGAGCGGCAAATGGTTCGGACCTCAGGCTGAGACGGAACAGGGACGCAAGATGCTCAACATAATCGACTATTTCAACAGCTCCCCGAGTGCTGATGTGGAGCCGTATGTCAACTATCTCGTGCGCCAGGCCTACAGCCAGCAGATAGGAAACCGTTACAGCGGACTCGGACGCCCGCAATGGCTTCCTGCGGAGAAATACATCATCTGCGAACAGTGGAACCAGGGCAACAACCGTTTCAACGGTGGATATACGCCGTACCGTGGCTATGACGGGGAAACCCTCATGACCTATGACGAAAGCGGCAATCATGTCCAGATGGCGTCTCTCGAGGCCTATGCCCGCTTCTGCAATGACGGCAATGCAGGCGGATTCGGTGCATATTACATTGATTCCGACTATTTCTTCAGCAAGGGCCCTTACTGGAATCTTCGCAGGTGCATCCAGATAGCAAGCCCGTCAATTCATTAATCCAAAGGAAAATCATGAAAAAATATATCAAGACATTTATGATGGCTATCCTGGCCTCTGTTGCGGCAGGAAGCTGTACGGAGGGCGACAAATTCGACCCTGACCGTGAGATTGTGCTGATATCGGGAACGGATGACAGTCCGATAGTGAAGATTGACTCAGACGTCTATGGCCTTACAGTCTCTGCGACGGGGCGTGCCACTGAGGACGTCACGGTATGGCTCAAATATGACAAGTCCGCTGTTGACGCATACAATGCGGCCAACAAGACCAGCTACAGGCCCGTTCCGGAGAGTGCGGTAAGGCTTGACAGCGACCATGTGGTCATTCCGAAGGGCCAGGCCTCGTCTGCAATAAACAACCTTACCATAACAAGCCATGACTTCGCCGAGGAAGGCTACATCTATGTGGTCCCTGTAGTCATAAGCGACGTGAAGGGAGGCTCGTATGAGATACTCGAGTCTGCAAACTGCATTCTTGTCCGGCCTACCAATGAATTTACGTTCAATGCCTTGGATATTGCCACGGCGGAAATGTCCAGCAACTTCATCTTCCCGGACGACAAGGCTATCAGCCTCTCCACATACACCTACGAGATAAAGTTCTATGCCTATTCGCTCAAGGATACCGGCACTGATGCCATTTGCCGCCTGTGCGCATGGGAGGCAAAGGATGAGGCCAAGGCCAATATGCTCCGTTTCGGTGAAAACGGCCATCCTGGACACTCGCTCCAGCTTGTCTCTCCTGCCGGAAACATCATATCCAACACTCTTTTCGACCCGGGCAAATGGTACATGCTCTCTCTCGTGTATGACGGAAGCACCATGACCATGTATGTGAACGGCGTTCCTGAGGCTACAAAGGGGACCGGGGACGGAACGACCACTTTCCAGAGATTCGAGATGGGAATGTCATGGGGAGGATATCCTTCCCGCCAGCTGTTCAGCGGAAGAATATCGGAAATGCGCGTATGGAACAGGGCCTTGTCCGTGAGCGAAATGCAGGAGGGCATTTGCAGCGTGCCTAGGGATTCCGAGGGACTTTGCGCATATTGGCGCTTCAACGAGGGAGAGGGCCACATTTTCCATGACTCTACCGGAAACGGATATGACATGGACTGGTCCAGGACCTGCCGTGACGTGAGCGAGAACGGTGTGCTTGTGGAACTTGACAAGAGTTCCGTGGCAGAGGGCCGCTGGGTTTATGATGAACTTAACAAGTGCAGAAACTAAAGACCGGAATCATGAAAAATACATTAAGATATATGTTTGTCCTTGCTGCGGCCGCAGCTGCTGCCGTTTCCTGCAAGGATGAGCTTATCCCTTCAAAGGATACATATGGTGCATACAAGGGCGTCACAGACGATTTCGCCTATATCGCAGGCGCGACCATGCCTCAGTATGACGCGTTCTCCACTGAGATTCAGCATACTCCTTCGGGGGAATTGGGAACTGTGGAAAAGACCTTGGTCGTAGCCTTGACAAAGGCTCAGGAACAAGACGTGGAAATCTCTCTCGGGGTTGACAATGATGCGGTTTCAGGTTCATATGAGGCATTCCCGGAAGGAGTGCTCAAATATGATGAAAAGGTTGTCATTCCTGCGGGAACCCTGACCGATACTGTCAAGGTGACTGTGGCGAATGAGGATTTTGCCCGGCTGACAGGCCCGTCGTATATGGCCGCTCTCAGGATTGTCGGCGCATCCGGAGTCAAGGTAAGCTCCAATTCAAATGTGTCTCTGATTTATGTGACCACAAGAACCATTGACCCTTCGCTGAACAACATCTCCCTTGCTTCTGCGGTGCATACCTATAATGTCACGAATTATACTGATGTGACGCAGGGTGATGCAATTTCCCGCAATCTGACCGTTACGGGTACGGAGGACGCCTTCTCCGGCTTTGAGGTCCGGCTTACTGTGGACAACAGTCTTATAGCGTCATACAACGAAGCCAACGGGACATCATATTCCGCCGTGCCGTCCGGACTTGTGAATATTGTCAATCCTGTGATGGAAAAGGGGGCGAGGTCTGCCGTGGGAAGCGTTTCAGTGGCCGATGATGACAGGGCGGCGCTTGTTGAGCCGGGAGGATACCTCATGCCAGTCAGAATTGAAGACGCTTCACCGGCCACTGTCTCAGGCAGCTCCGGAGTTGTGTATATGGCAATCAATGTCGCTAATTTCGACAGGCCTTCAGACACGTTTGCCGCTTTGTATATGGGTGACTGGCGGATGGCGACCTGGTACAAGTTCCCTCAGGGAATGGATCTTTCGGAAGGATACACCTACATTTTCAATGTCTTCATTGACGAGATTACCGACCATTCGCGCATAGGCAATTTCTCTGATGACCACGAGGGCTGGATAAACATGCTCCGTTATGGCGAGAAAGGCAACAAGGATACACGTCTTGAGTGGTGGGTCGGCCCCGGAGCATGCAGGAAGAAACTTTATGCTCCTGCGATTGAGGCCCGCAGATGGTATTCATATGCTCTTGTGTATGACCTGGGCAGCTATAGGATGTATCTTGACGGGGAGCTTGTCGCTGAAACTGCGCTTTCTGATGCGGACAAGGCTGTCCTTTCCGCGAATCCTCCGGTGTTCCAGGCAATCGAGTTCAACTCCTCATGGGTTGAGGGATACCGCAAGGGCAATGAGTTCCACGGACGTCTTTGGAATGTGTCCGCCTTTGCCAATCCTTTATATGCGGGAGACATCCTGGATTGTGTCAAGGCCGCTCCTTCACAATGGATGTGGTATTGGAACCGGGGTGCCCACTGGGGATTCGATGACGGACGCGGCCATATGGTGAGACAGACCTCAGGCAACATACAGATGGGTGACATTGATTTCTCAAGGACCACCCGTGTTGAGGATGAGGGACGCGGAACATATGAGGATGCAGACGTCAGCGCTTATGTCCAATGGGTGGCAGATGAGTACAATACTTTTGAATAATCGCTGAAAATACGTATTTTTGAGGGACGGGACCGGTGGTTCCGTCCCTTTCTGAAACTTAAACCAGGCTTTCCAGACATGCCAAAGAGTGTTACTATAAAGGATATAGCAGCGGAAGCCGGAGTGTCCATAGCGTTGGTCTCTTTCGTGATGAACAACCGCATCGGCTCTGACGGCAAAAGGAAATATCGTGTGAATGAGGCTACCCGTGAGAAAATTCTTGAGGTTGCCCGCCGGCTTAATTATCAGCCGAGTTCTGCCGCACGCATGTTGCGCAGCGGTCATTCCAAGGTCATAGGGGTTCTCCTGTCCGACATATCCAATGTTTTTTACGGGGAGATTGCCCGCCAGCTGGAGGAAATGGCCTTTCTTCACGGCTATACCGTGCTTTTCGGAAGCACTGACGAGTGTCCGGACAAGCTTGGCGTTCTGGTGCGCTCTTTCATGGACAAAGGCGTTGAGGGCTTCATAATAGTTCCCTGCGAAGGCTCTGAGGATAGCCTGAGACATGTTATAGACATGAGGGCTCCTCTTGTTGTAATGGACAGGAAAGACTTTGACCTGCCTGTGCCGAGAATCCTGCTCGACAATTGCGGTGCGATGAAAAAGGCCGTAGAGCTGCTTGTAGGCCGGGATATACGCAAAATCGAGATGCTGTCCTACACGATGCGCATGTCAAGCATCTCCGACCGTGAGGCCGGGTTTGTGGAGAGCATGAAAGCGCTCGGATATGATGAACATGACATAAGGATACACCGTCTCCCGTTCGAAAACATTGATGCTGCGGCTGCCGAGGTGCTGCCTTCCATCGTTGAAAGGGGAGCGGAAGGACTTGTGTTCGCCACCAATTCATTGACCATCGCGGCCATCAAGAGGCTGTCGGCCATGAATGTCAGGGTGCAGAGGGACATTATGCTTGTAGGCTTTGACAATTCTGATGTCTATGACTGCTTCTCTCCTCCGATTCCGTATGTGCGGCAGCCGATAGGGGCGATATGCAGCAATGCCATTGCGGCTCTTGTAGATTTGATAGAAAATAAGACCGTCCCTGCCGCGGCTGAGACTGTGCTTGACGGGGAAGTGGTTTATAATGGTGTTGATATTCACAATGACAATATATTGAAATGAAACGTTTTTTGCTGCTGGCAGTGCTTATGCTGCCTTTGATGAGTTCGTGTGGGGAGGAAAATCCTGTCCCGGACATTATTCCAGTGCCTTCTTCTGTACGTATGGGCACAGGGCATTTCCTTGTGCCGGCCAATGTTGAGACCGCATGCGGTGACAGCTCCTTTTTTGCTGCCGCGGATTTCCTGAAAATGAATCTGGACGGTTGCCTTTATGCTGACGGAACCACCCCGGAGGGCGGATGCACAGTCAATATGACGGCCGGAAAAAAGGGGGACATCGTCTTTGTGCATGACGGTTCTCTTGAACCTGACGGAGAATATGTGCTTGATGTTACGGAAAAGGGAATACGCATTGCCTGCGGTTCATATTCCGGTGCTGTGGCGGCTGTGGCGACCCTCGGCCAGATTGTATCAGGCGGAAAAGTGCCCGTGTGCCGTATCGAGGATTCACCGAGGTTTGCATGGCGGGGATTCATGCTGGATGTGTCAAGGCATTTTTTCACTCCGGCGGAGGTCAAGGCCCTGCTTGCGAAGCTGGCCCAGTACAAATTCAACAAATTCCATTGGCACTTGACTGATGACCAGGGATGGAGAGTGGAAATCAAGTCCCGTCCTGAGCTTACGTCAAAGGGCGGTTTCCGTGACCCTGCGCTGCACAATCATGACATTATGGCTGCAAAGAGGGCTGCGGATGAAAATGACCCGACCTCATTGCTTCCTCAGGACCGCCTTGTTTCAAGGGACGGCAAGACTTTGTACGGAGGCTATTATACACAGGATGAGATTCGTGACATCGTGGCATATGCCGCGTCATTGGGCATGGACGTGATTCCGGAGATAGATATGCCGGGCCATTCTCTCAATATTATAGAGTCCTATCCGGAGCTTAGCTGCAGCGGCAGGGCCGTATGGGGAAAGGATTTCTCTGTTCCCCTGTGTCCAGGCAACGATGCTACAATCAGGTTTGCCAAAGATGTATATAAGGAAATCTTCGGGCTCTTCCCTTATGGCTATGTGCATATAGGGGCTGATGAGGTCGAGAAGTCGCATTGGGCAGCATGTCCGAAGTGCCAGGCACGTAAGGCGGAATATGGCCTTGCGGATGAACATGACCTTCAGGACTGGTTTGTGAAAGAACTGGAGAACTTCTGCAATGAGAACGGAAAGACAATCATAGGATGGGACGAGATAGCTTCCAAGCCGGAGTTTTCCAAGGATGCTGTCGTTCAGTGGTGGAGGCCGTGGGTTCCTGCGACCAAGGAGAACGCAGTGAAGAATGGAAACGGAATCATACTCTGCCCTAATGAGTTTTATTATATGGACCTTGCCCAGAACAGGAATACTCTTATGAAGGTGTATTGCCATGAGCCTGTGGATGAGATTCTTTATGGCCATGAGGACCAGGTTCTCGGTGTGCATGGAAATCTGTGGACTGAATATGTGACTTCTTTCGAAGGGGTATGCGACAGGCTTTTCCCGCGCATGTTTGCAGTGAGCGAGACAGCATGGTCTGAGCCGGAGAAAAAGGATGCGGCAGATTTCAACAGGAGGGTGATTGCCCATCTTGAGAAACTCGATGAGTGCGGATGGAATTACAGGATACCTGACCCGGACGGTTTCTGTGACCTCAATGTGTTCACGGATTCTGCAGTTGTCAGTGTTACGGTTCCTTTTGACGGGGTTGTTGTGCGCTATACCTCTGACGGAAGTGTCCCGGGGCCTGATTCTGATGTGATGGACGGGCCGATGACAATAAAAGAGGACTGCATTCTGAAAATCCGTCCTTTCACCTCATCCGGAATAGGCGGACAGACCTATACTGCCCGTTGGAGCACTTCGGATTATGCAGAGCCTGCTTTCGGCTGCCTCTCCAATTCATCTTGCGGCGGATGCGGGGAATCTTCCGGCTGTGATGCCGGGGCTGCTTATCCTGACGGATGTGCGGCAGGCCTTATGACATGGCGCTTTGACGGCAAATTCCCGGACTGCATGGCCTTGTCTTCCGCAGCTCCTGATGCGGAGTTCGTGTCGGAGACTGTTGTTCTTCCTGCTGAGCCGTCAAGTGATTTCGGACTTATGTTCAAAGGCTATGTAAGGATTCCGGAGGATGGCATATGGTCATTCTACACTTATACCGATGACGGGTCTGTCATGACAATATCGGGCAGGACGGCCGTAGAGAATGACGGACTGCATTCACGCGACGAGAAAAGCGGCCAGGTTGCCCTGCGTAAAGGCTGGCATCCAATTGAAATCCGCTATTTTGACCATGGAGGCGGCTTCATGGAGGCCGGATTCATACTCCCTGACGGCACACGCAGGCCGTTCACCAAGGAAGACTTGTGCCACATTGGAATGTAACGATCTGATTCATAATGTTATATGCGAAAGGGGGCTGACTAAAAAGTATTAGTCAAGCCCTTTTTTCTTGTTTTCCGGTGTGTTCAACCTCGACCTGGTTCCCAAATATTGAATTCTCAGAGAGTTATTCTGACTTTTTAGTCAGCCTCTTTTCGTCATTGCTCTTCGGCATACAGTGAGATGATGTTCATGATAACCTTGGACGCCTTCTGCATGCTCTCCAACGGAACGAACTCCATCTTGCCGTGGAAGTTGTGCCCTCCTGCAAAAATGTTCGGGCACGGGAGACCCATGAAAGACAGGTTGGCCCCGTCCGTGCCGCCTCGTATAGGCTGTATCTTCGGGCGTATCCCTTCTGCCTCCATGGCTTTGACCGCTTTCTCCACGATATGGTAGTGCGGCTCGACCTCCTTGCGCATGTTGTAATACTGGTGCTTTATCTCCACTGAGGCGGTTCCCTCTCCGTATTTGCCGTTTATGAACTCCACGCATTTTTCCAGATAAGCCTTTTTCTGCTCATACAGGTCCATGTCATGGTCTCTTATTATATAGGAGAAAGTGGCGGTCTCTACCTCTCCCTTGAAGCTTATCAGATGATAGAAGCCGTCATAGCCGTCTGTATATTCCGGGCGCTGCCATGCCGGCAGCATGTCATTCAGCTCCATTCCGATGAGTATGGCATTGAGCATCTTTCCCTTTGCATAGCCGGGATGGATGTTGCGGCCCTGTATGCGTATTGTGGCTCCTGCCGCATTGAAATTCTCGTATTCAAGCTCTCCGAGCGCTCCTCCGTCCATGGTGTAGGCATACTTCGCACCGAACTTCCTGACATCGAATTTGGCCACGCCCCGTCCGATTTCCTCGTCAGGAGTGAAGCCTATCATAATGTCACCGTGCCTGAACTCAGGATGTGCCATGATATTTTGCACCGCATCCATTATCTCGGCGACCCCGGCCTTGTCGTCGGCTCCGAGCAGAGTCGTTCCGTCAGTTGTAATCAAGGTCTGTCCCTTGTAGTCCGCAAGCTCCGGGAACTCGCTCACTTTAAGATAAAGCCCTTCCACGCCCTTCAGCGGAATGTCGGAACCGTCATAATTCCTGATTATCTGTGGATGGATATTGTCTCCGGAAGCATCAGGAGCGGTGTCCACATGTGCGATAAACCCGACTGCCGGAACATCTTTGCCGCAGTTTGACGGTATTTTTGCCATTACATATCCATACTCGTCCAAGCTCGCTTCAACGCCCATTGCGTGCAGCTCATCCCTGAGCATCTTGAGCAAATTGAACTCTTTTGCCGCGCTCGGCTGCGAGTCTGATTCAGAGTCTGACTGCGTGTCCACAGCCACGTATCTGAGAAATCTGTCTAAAATATTTTCCATTATATCATTTTTAGTTGTCATATGAAAAGAAGGCTTGCGCCCATGATTGCCATTCCTGCCACGACTCCGGCAATGGCCACATGATGCTTTCCGTATTTTTCCGCAGTAGGAAGAAGCTCGTCAAGCGAGATGTAAGCCATGATTCCTGCCACGGCGGCAAGCACAAGAGGGAAGGCCGGGCCGCCTCCCGCAAGGTCCGCCCCGAAAAGCGCGGCCGCACCGTAGCATAAAAGTGCACCGGCGGGTTCGCTCAGTCCGGACAGCATGGCCCAAAGGAAAGCATTGCCCTTTTTCTTTGTCGCATAATATATAGGTATCGCCACGGCAATTCCTTCCGGAATATTATGCAGCGCTATGGCGAAAGTGATTCCCGCACCTGTCTGAGGGTCATTAAGCGCTCCTATGAAAGTTGCGATGCCCTCCGGGAAATTGTGAACGGCTATGGCTATTGCAGACATTACCCCGAGCCTCTTTATATTGGCATGTCCGTCGAGAGACAGCCCTGTGGCCTCGTGCGGGTTCTCATATTCCGGGACAATGAAGTCAATTAGCGTTATGACTCCCATTCCTATGAAGAATGCGACCAAGGCCATTGCACCTCCTCCCTTTCCGCTCCAGCATGCAGCCATCAGTGTTTGTGACTGTGGCAATAGCTCAGCGAGTGATATGAACAGCATGACTCCCGCGCTGAGGCCCAAAGCCCCTGCGAGGAAGTCGCTGCTTATCTTTTTCTTGAACAGCACGAGCGCGCCTCCTATGCCGGTGGAAAGTCCGGCCGCCACAGTCAGCAGCAGTGCGGTAATGACTCCGTTCATTATTGTTATTCTTTATTTGCCTTGAGTGATGACCATATCATATATATGATTATTGCGGCATACGGTATTATGGCTACAGGTTCTGTCCATGGTGAAGGTTCCATGAATGCGTCAACCTTTGCGAAGCGGAGAATTGCGCTGACCACTCCCATAAGCGCTCCGCCGGCGATGAAGCCGGATGCAATCAGTGTGCCTTTTTCCGTCCTTGCATTATTGACTGCGCTGTCTTTGCTGCGGCTTCCCACATACCATGATATGGCTCCTCCTGCAAGCATAGGCAGGTTGAGGTCTATAGGAATGAACATTCCGAGCGCAAACGGAAGAGCAGGAATCTTGAACGCAGTCAGCAGGAGTGCAATGACAGCTCCGATTCCATACAGTGGCCAAGGAGCTCCGCCTCCGTTCATCATCGGCTCTATGACAGCTGCCATGGCATTGGCCTGAGGCGCCACGAGAGCATTGTCCCCTGTGAATCCGTAGGTCTTGTTCAGGACAAGCATGACTCCTCCGACCGTAGCGGCTGCCACGAGAGTCCCGAGGAATTTCCAGCTTTCCTGCTTCTGCGGCGTGGAGCCTATCCAATATCCTATCTTAAGGTCGGTCACGAAGGCTCCGGCCACTGACAGCGCGGTACATACCACTCCACCTATTATAAGAGCGGCCGTCATTCCGGCTGTTCCGTTCAGTCCGACCGACACCATTATCAGCGAAGCGAGTATGAGCGTCATCAGTGTCATTCCGCTGACAGGATTAGAACCTACGATGGCAATCGCGTTCGCGGCGACCGTAGTGAAGAGGAATGCAATTACGCCCACGACGAGCACTCCTACGACTGCATGCCAGATGTTGTCCACGACACCGAACATGAAGAACAGGAACACTGCAAGAAGGGTGAGGGCAATTCCTCCTGCTATTATTTTCATGGAAATGTCCCTCTGGGTCCTGATTGCTTCAGCTTCTCCTGCTCCCTTGCCTTTCTTGAATTCATTTACTGCCAGTCCGACGGCAGACTTGATGACCCCGAAAGACTTTACTATGCCGATGATTCCGGCAGTGGCTATTCCTCCGATGCCTATATGCCTTGCATATTCCCTGAATATCTGGTCTGCGGACATTTCTCCGATTGTCTGAGTTATTCCTGAGTTCATGAGGTCTATGACCTGTCCTCCCCATATCAGATTCATAAGAGGTATGATTACAAGCCATACGAGGAAGCTTCCGCAGCAGATGATGAAGGCATATTTAAGACCCACGATATACCCGAGTCCCAGGACGGCGGCTCCGGTGTTTATCTTGAGCACGACCTTTGCCTTGTCCGCCAGGGCCGCTCCCCATGGAAGGATTTTTGTTGTCAGCGTCTCTCCCCATAGGCCGAAAGTCGATACGATGAAATCATACAGTCCGCCGATAAGTCCGCTCACAAGCAGTGTCTTGGCGCCTTTTCCTCCGCTTTCACCGCTTACGAGCACCTGTGTGGTGGCCGTTGCCTCAGGGAAAGGATATTTGCCGTGCATCTCCTTGACGAAATATTTTCTGAACGGAATAAGGAACAGGATTCCGAGTATGCCTCCAAGCAGTGAGGAGAAGAACACTTTAGTGAAGTTGACCGTAAGCTCTGGATATTTGTCCTGCAATATATATAGGGCAGGCAAAGTGAATATGGCTCCTGCTACGATTGCCCCTGAGCATGAGCCTATGGACTGTATCATCACGTTTTCCCCGAGCGAATTTTTGCGGCCCAGCGCATTGGAAAGTCCCACTGCGATAATCGCAATCGGAATTGCGGCTTCGAATACCTGTCCGACCTTCAGTCCGAGGAAAGCTGCCGCAGCCGAGAACAGCACTGTCATCAGAAGTCCCAGGCATACCGACCATGGCGTGACTTCAGGCCAGTTCTTCCCGGGTGAGAGGAGCGGCCTGTACTCTTCGCCCGGTTTCAGCTCCCTTTGCGCATTCTCGGGAAGCGATGTCTTTTTCTCTGTCATATTATAATAAGTTATAGTTATTCCGTAACA
>OFGG01000010.1_pt1:65000-171329 | contig 171329 bp, 129 predicted proteins | sample 1521701 | NCBI WGS metagenome assembly OFGG01 (sample SAMEA3504081, study PRJEB24116) | mouse gut metagenome | biome: mouse gut; feature: mouse-associated habitat; material: faeces | place: Denmark | collected 2011
ATGGAAGTCATTTCCACAGGCTCTCCCATAATGATGCCTGTCGGCGGGCAGATCCGCGGGCGAGTGATGAATGTCACAGGAGAGGCCATTGACGGAATGAAAGAACTCCAGATGCATGGAGCTTTTCCGATACACCGGGAACCTCCCCGCTTTGAGGATTTGGCTACTTCCCAGGAAGTGCTTTTCACGGGAATTAAGGTGATAGATTTGCTCGAGCCGTATCTCAAGGGAGGTAAAATCGGACTTTTCGGCGGTGCCGGAGTCGGCAAGACGGTCCTGATTAAGGAACTTATAAACAATATCGCGAAAAAGCATAACGGCTTCTCTGTCTTTGCCGGAGTCGGTGAGCGTACCAGGGAAGGCAATGACCTGCTACGTGAGATGATAGAGTCAGGTGTCATCAATTACGGTGAGGAGTTTCTCCGCAGCATGGAGGAAGGGCATTGGGACTTGTCTAAAGTGGATTACGGCAAGGTCGCGGAATCCCAGGTAGCCATGGTTTTCGGTCAGATGAACGAGCCTCCTGGAGCGAGATCTTCCGTCGCTCTTTCCGGACTTACCCTTGCCGAGTCTTTCCGTGACAGTTCTGATGCAGGCGGTCCTAAGGACATCCTGTTCTTCATAGACAACATCTTCCGTTTCACGCAGGCCGGCTCTGAGGTCTCGGCTCTGCTCGGGCGCATGCCTTCCGCAGTGGGATACCAGCCGACCCTGGCTACAGAGATGGGACAGATGCAGGAGAGAATCACATCTACGAAAAACGGCTCCATCACATCCGTACAGGCTGTGTATGTTCCTGCCGACGACCTTACAGACCCTGCTCCTGCAACGACTTTCAGCCATCTTGACGCCACTACGGTGCTCAGCCGCAAGATTGCCGAGCTGGGAATATATCCTGCAGTTGACCCTCTTGAGTCTACTTCAAGGATTCTTGACCCGAATGTGGTCGGTGAGGACCACTATGCTACTGCTCAGAGGGTCAAGCAGATTCTTCAGAGGAACAAGGAACTTCAGGATATCATATCCATTCTCGGCATGGACGAACTTTCGGATGAGGACAGGCTTACTGTCAATCGTGCACGAAAGGTTCAGCGCTTCCTGTCGCAGCCTTTTGCCGTTGCGGAGCAGTTTACCGGAGTGCCGGGTGTAATGGTCCCTATCGAGGATACCGTGCGCGGCTTCAAGATGATTCTGGACGGGGAGGTCGATGACATTCCTGAGCAGGCTTTCCTTAATGTAGGTCCTATAGAGGAGGCGATAAGGAAGGGTGAGGAGATGTTGGCTTCAATGAATCTTGCGTAGTGAAAGGGGGAGACAACATATTCATGGAGATACTCACGCCAGAAAAGGTCTTGATTGAGGCTCAGGTAAGCAAGGTTTCGCTGCCTGCCACAAAGGGACGCTTCATGGTGCTCAAGGGGCATGCTCCCCTGATATCTTCTTTGGAAGAGGGAGACGTGACCTATATGAGCGGAGGTGTCGGCGGAAGTATCCATATAGTTTCAGGCTTTGTGGAAATCTGTGATGACAAGGTTACAATATGTGCGGAGCTATGAGAATGCCGGGAATCATATCGCTTTTTCTTGCTATCTTCCTTTGGGGTGCATCCAGTCCGGCAGCTTTTGCCGGGGATGCTGACGATGACAGTGTGGATGTCGCACACCTGCTGTTTTCCCATATAGGTGATTCATACGGATGGCACATTACGGACTGGAACGGGAAGCACGTATCGGTTCCGTTGCCTTGCATTGTGCGGGGAAGCGGTGGATGGCATGTGTTCATGTCATCTGAAATTGCCCATGGGCACGTATATGAGAGCTTTTTCATTGCAGAGGAAGGGCCTTATGAAGGGAAGATTGTGGAGCTTGGCTCTGACGGTGAAATCATGCGTCCGTTTGACATATCCATAACGAAGAACGTGTGCTCCCTGATGATTGCCAGTGCCCTGCTTCTTGCCCTTGTGCTGCTTTGCGCAAGGTGGTACCGGAAAAATGATGCAGAGAACGAGGCTCCGTCCGGGTTGGCTGCCGCCATGGAACCTCTGATAATGATGGTGAACGACTCTGTTATAAAGGAGAATATCGGGAAGGATTACAGAAGGTATGCTCCGTATCTGCTGACTGTGTTTTTCTTCATATTGCTGAACAATCTGCTCGGTATCGTGCCGTTTTTCCCGGGAGGGGCCAATGTGACGGGCAACATTGCCGTTACTTTTGTGCTTGCGATGTGCACTTTCATTGCCGTGAATGTGTTCGGCAACAGGCATTATTGGAAAGAAATACTGTGGCCTGATGTGCCGATGTTCCTGAAGTTCCCGATACCTATTATGCAGGTGATTGAGATTTTCGGGCTTATAGCAAAGCCGTTCTCATTGATGGTCAGGCTGTTTGCAAATATACTTGCCGGGCATGCCATGATTCTCGGTCTTGTGTCTGTCATTTTCGTGACCGTGAAGCTCGGGCCGGTAATAAACGGGCCGATGACTTTCTTCACGATGCTTTTCGGGGTATTCATGGATTGTCTGGAGCTGCTTGTGGCATTCATACAGGCATATGTGTTTACAATGCTCTCCGCCGTCTTCATCGGGATGTCGCGGCAGGAGGAGCATGCGGATTGAAAATATTATTTGGCCGTGAGTTTGGCGGCCGGAAACTAAATTTATAAAGTCATGTTATTATCTACAGTTTTATTGCAGGCTGCCGGGGCGGCCATTTGGGGAAAAGTGGCAGGTGCCGCTGGTGCAGCTGTCGCAGCGATTGCAGCGGCATACGGAATCGGAAAAATCGGCCAGTCTGCCATGGAGGCCATTGCCCGCCAGCCTGAGGCTGCCGGTAATGTCCGTACCAGCATGCTTATCATCGGTGCCCTTGTGGAGGGTGCATGTCTCTTTGCAATCATTGCCTGTCTGCTGGCCATTGTCGTAAAGTAGTGCGATGAATCTGATGTTGCCCGACAGCGGTCTCCTGTTCTGGATGACCGTGATATTCGCAATTGTCTTTTTCATCCTTGCCAAATTCGGCTTCCCGGTGATAACGGAGATGGTCGAGAAGCGTACCCGCAGGATTGATGAGGCTCTCAAGTCCGCACGTGAGGCGGAGGAGTCGCTGGCTGGTCTGGCAAAGGAACAAGAGGAGATGATGGAGCGGGCGCGTGCGGAGCACGCACGCATCCTTCAGGATGCGGCAGCTGAGCGTGACCGGCTTATTGCCGGTGCTCAGATGCAGGCCGCGGAGCAGGCTGGAAAGCTTTTGGAAGAGGCCCGTGAAAGAATACGTGAGGAGAAGGAGGCAGCTCTGAGGGATGTGCGCAGGGAGGTTGCCAGAATTTCTCTGGAAATCGCCGGGGAGGTCGTGAAGAAAGAGCTTGCTTCCGAAGAGGGACAGAATGAATTTTTGGGAAAGATGCTCGAGGAAATCCCGAGGCTTCAGTCGTAGGGCGGATTATGAATACAGGAGTTATTGCCGCGAGATATGCCCGCGCTTTGTTGGGATATGCGGATCAGAGAGGTTCTGACTGCCGGATTTACGGACAGGCCGTGCGCCTGGTTGAGTATATCCGTGGAGTCCCTATGCTTGGCGAGATGCTGCTGAAGCATCAGGCACTTTCTTTTGACAAGAAGCTTTCCCTGATGGAGTCTGCTCTTGACGAGCCTTTGGATGAGGGCCTTGTGAAGTTTTTGGAACTTGTCCGCAAGAACGGCCGCATGGAGTATCTGCTTAGGATTATGCTGTCTTTCATCAATATGTACCGCAAGGAGAGAAATATCCGTGCAGGGCATCTTGTGACGGCGGTTCCTGTCGTCTTTCTTGCCGAAAAGATTGAGTCGCTGCTCAGCGAAAGGACAGGTGCCCATGTTGTCCTGGACCATAAGACAGACCCGTCCATAATAGGCGGTTTTGTCTTTGAGATGGACGGGTACCGGCTTGATGCAAGTGCCAGAGGCCGTCTTGACAGGCTCAGAAAAGAACTTGTGGAAGAGAACAGCCGTCTTGTCTGAGACGGGGTATGCCTTGCAGCATGGTCTGCGGGCTTTGTATGAATAGATTAACGATAAAGGATTATGTCAGAACAGATACGCCCGAGTGAAATTTCGGATGTGCTGCTTGCCCAGCTCAGGGATATAGATATGGGACTTCATTTTGAGGAAGTCGGAACTGTCCTGCAGGTCAGCGACGGAGTGGCCAGGATATACGGGCTGCTCAATGCTGAGGCCGGTGAGCTGCTGGAATTTGAAGAAGGCGTCAAGGCCGTAGTGATGAATCTTGAGGAAGACAATGTCGGAGCTGTGTTGCTTGGGCCTACCGAAAAGGTAAAGGAGGGCATGAGAGTCAGGAGCACCGGGAAGATAGCCTCGATAGATGTGGGGGAAGGCATTGTCGGAAGGGTCGTGAACCCGTTGGGAGAACCTTTGGACGGAAAGGGACGCATTGAAGGTGAATTGTTCACTATGCCTCTTGAGAGGAAGGCACCGGGCGTTATCTACAGGCAGCCTGTTACAGAGCCGCTTCAGACAGGAATAAAGGCCATAGATGCCATGATTCCGATAGGAAGGGGACAGAGGGAGCTTATCATCGGTGACCGCCAGACAGGAAAGACTGCCATAGCGATAGATGCCATATTGAATCAGCGTGAGGCTTATCTGGCAGGGGAACCTGTCTATTGCATCTATGTCGCCATAGGGCAGAAAGGCTCGACTGTAGCCAATATTGTAAATACCCTTAAGGAACGCGGGGCCATGGACTATACGGTCGTGGTGGCTGCCACAGCAGCTGATCCTGCGGCCCTTCAGTATTATGCGCCATTTGCAGGTGCAGCTGTCGGGGAATATTTCCGTGATACGGGACGTCATGCGCTCGTGGTATATGATGACCTGTCGAAGCAGGCTGTGGCATATCGTGAGGTATCCCTCATTTTGCGCCGTCCTTCCGGCCGTGAAGCTTATCCTGGAGACATATTCTATCTGCATTCAAGACTTCTTGAGCGTGCGGCCAAGATTATTTCCCAGCAGGAAGTGGCTGAGAATATGAATGACCTTCCTGAGCCGTTGCGCGGAAAAGTCAGGGCTGGCGGCTCGCTCACAGCATTGCCTATAATTGAGACCCAGGCTGGAGATGTATCCGCATATATCCCTACCAATGTGATTTCGATTACCGACGGACAGATTTTCCTTGAGGCGGACCTTTTCAACCAGGGCTTCCGTCCGGCCGTGAATGTCGGAATATCGGTTTCCAGGGTCGGGGGCAGCGCCCAGATAAAGAGCATGAAGAAAGTTGCGGGAACCTTGAAAATTGACCAGGCACAGTATCGTGAGCTTGAGGCGTTCTCCAAGTTCAGCAGTGACCTTGACCCGATTACCGCGATGGCTCTTGACAAGGGCCGCAAGAACAACAGGCTTCTGGTGCAGCCCCAGTATTCCCCAGTTCCGGCCGGTGAACAGGTCGCTCTGCTGTATTGCGGAACAAAAGGGCTTCTGAAAGACCTTCCGATAGAGCTTGTCGATGATTTCAGTGTGGCTTTCATCAGCAAGATGAGGGCTTTCCATAAGGATGATGTGCTGGTTCCGCTTTCAGAGGGACGTGTTGACCCTGAGATTTTCGGGATAATAGAAAAGGAAGCGGCCTCAATTGTTGCTGGAATGTTGTAGTATGGCTTCGCTGAAAGAGATAAAGACCAGGATTGCTTCCGTGAAGAACACGCTGAAGATGACTTCTGCCATGAAGATGGTGTCTTCTGCCAAGTTGCATCGTGCCCAGACTGTTATAGGAGGAAAACTGCAGTATGAACTTAAGCTGCACAGGATTCTTGCGGGCATGCTGCAGGATGACGATATGCGCAAGGCCTTGCACGATGAGCTGGGATTCGGTGCTCATGGTGACCATCATCCCATTGTGCTGCAGGATGTTTCGCATGATGCACTGCCGGCAAAGCCAGGAGTGCGCCGTGTGGCCATAGTCGCGTTTTCTTCAAATTCATCTTTGTGCGGAGCATTCAATGCCAATGTGACAAAGCTGTTCAATAAGACAGTTGGAGAGCTTGAGGAGCGCGGCTATGATGCCGATGACATTGACGTCTATGCAGTGGGGCGCAAGATTGCCGATGCCGCAAGGAAAGCCGGGATGTGTCCAAAGGCGGAGTATCCCCAGATGGCGGACAAGCCGTCTTATGCCGGTGCTTCAGACCTTGCTTCGGATTTGGTGGACAGTTTTGCTGCGGGGGAAGTGTCACATATAATAATGGTTTATAACCATTTTGCTTCTACGGGTTCACAGCCTTCTGTCCGTGAGAACTATCTGCCGCTTGCACTGCATGAGTATGACGAAGACGCCGAGGCGGCGGACTATATACTCGAACCGGACCCGATATCGCTTGTGAAAAGTCTGCTCCCGAAGGTTCTGATGCTCAAGATGTACACGGTCATGCTGGATGCCAATGCAGCGGAGCATGCGGCCAGGACAGTCGCAATGCAGGTTGCCTCTGACAATGCCAAGGACCTTATAGATGAGCTGACCTTGGCGTATAACAAGGGACGGCAGCAGCAGATTACAGCGGAGCTTCTGGATATCGTAGGAGGTACTATGGCCTGATGTTTTGCGACAGGCAAGAATCGCAAATTGTTGACATAGCATATGTTACACGATTACGGGTGTGCGTTTTCCTGCACACCCGTATTTTTTAGCCAGCCTCATTGCGTCATTCTCAGAATCGGCTTGGTCATGAAAGCTTGTGGATGGCAAGCCCGCTGCGGAGCTTCGGTTCGAACCATGTCGTCTTTGGAGGCATGATGTTGCCGGAGTCAGCGATGTCTGTTAGCTGTTTCATTGATACCGGATACAAAGCGAAAGCCACCGCCATCTCTCCGCTGTCAACACGGCGCGAAAGCTCGCCCAGTCCGCGTATTCCGCCTACGAAATCTATCCTCTTGTCCGTGCGCAGATCCTTGATTCCGAGCAGCTTGTCAAGCACGAGACCTGAAAGTATCGTGACATCGAGCACTCCTATCGGGTCATTGTCATCATAGCGTCCCTCCTTGGCTGTGAGGGAATACCATTCTCCGTCAAGATACATCGAGAACTCATGGAGCTTGGCCGGCTTGTAGATTTCCTTTCCCTTTTTCATAACTTCGAAATCTTCTCCGAGGGCCTCTACCAACTGCCGGGGAGCAAGGCCGTTAAGATCACGCACAACGCGGTTATAGTCAATGATTTTCAACTGGCTATCCGGGAAAGCCACTGTCATGAACCAGTTGTATTCTTCTTCTCCTGTGTGGGCGGGATTGTTCTGGCGCTTTTCCGCTCCGACCCTGGCCGCCGCTGCCGTCCTGTGATGTCCGTCTGCCACATAGAATGCCGGTATTCCTGCGAATATTTCAGTTATCCTGTCTATGTCCTGCGGGCTGTCTATTACCCAGAAGTGATGTCCGAAGCCGTCCTCGGCAACAAAATCGTACTCCGGCTCACGGGATACGTACTTGGCCACAATTGAATCAATTTCCGCATTGTCCGGATATGAGAAGAATACAGGCTCTATGTTGGCATCCTGTATGCGCACATGAATCATCCTGTCGTCTTCCTTGTCCTTGCGTGTAAGCTCATGCTTCTTTATTTTGCCTTCTGCATAATCGTCCGTATGTGCGCATACAACAAGGCCGTACTGTGTTCTTCCGTCCATTGTCTGGGCATATACATAGTAATACGGCCTGTCGTCCTGCACGAGCCATCCGTTATCCTGCCATTTCCTGAAATTCTCGACAGCCTTTGAGTAGGCCTCGTCACTGTGCTCGTCAATGATAGGGTCGAAATCAATCTCCGGCTTTGTGATATGGAGGAGGGACTTCTCGGAAGCCTCTGTCTTGGCCTCAGCTGAATTGAGCACGTCATAAGGTCTTGCAGCCACTTCCTTGACATGCTGCTTTGGCGGGCGGACCGCCGCAAAAGGTTTTATTCTTACCATGTTTCGTGTCTTGTGTTTAAAATGCTTCCTGTCATTTGTTCAGCTGGAACTTCGTGCAGCCAGTGGAGAAATATGCCGCTATCTGCCTTGCCGCCGCGATTCCTGCATTGATGTTGGCTTCCGCGGTCTCCGCTCCCATTTTTTTCGGGGTGGCGAACACTTGCCTTCCGAATTTCTCGCTCAGTTCCTGCTGGCATGCCGGTGCCACATCTGCTACGTATTTGATGTCAGGCCTGTCTTCAAGGACTTTCACAAGCTCGGCCTCATTTATGACTTCCTTGCGCGCAGTGTTGAGCAGGCATCCTCCTTTAGGCATCCTTGATATGAGGTCATAGCCGATTGAGGCTATGGTCTGCGGGGTTGCCGGAATATGGAGCGATATGAAATCGCACTCCGAATACATCTTCTCAAGTGATTCCGCCGGCACTACGCCGTCTTCCTGCATTCTTTCCGCAGGAACGAAAGGGTCAAATGCTGTCACTGAAAGCCCCAATGCCTTGGCTTTTTCCGCCACTAACCTGCCGACGTTTCCGTAAGCCTGTATTCCGAGGCGCTTGCCGCTGATTTCCGAGCCTGTACCCGGATTGAACTGGTTGCGTGACATGAATATCATGAGTGCAAGGGCAAGTTCGGCTACTGCATTCGCGTTCTGCCCCGGGGTGTTCATTGCCACGATGCCCCTTTCCGTGCATGCGGCAAGGTCCAGGTTGTCATAGCCTGCTCCGGCGCGCACTACTATCTTGAGTTTTGGCGCGGCTGCAATGACTTCTGCCGTCACTTTGTCGGAGCGGACAATCATGGCATCCGCGTCTGCGACAGCGGCAAGCAGCTGCTCCTTTTCCGTATATTTTTCGAGAAGGGCGACCTCATGTCCTGAGGCTGCCGCTATTTCCTTGATTCCGTTCACCGCCGCTGCTGCAAACGGCTTTTCTGTAGCGACAAGTATTTTCATTACTTCCAGATTTTATTTTTTCAGTTCTTCAAATTCTCTCATGCAATCTACAAGAGCCTGTACGCTTTCCAAAGGGCAGGCATTATAGATGGATGCGCGGAATCCTCCTACGGACCTGTGCCCCTTGATTCCTGTCATGCCCCTTTCCTTTGCGAAAGCCATGAACTCGTCCTGAAGGTTCTCGCGCCCCTCAGCCATTACGAAACATACGTTCATGATAGAGCGGTCTTCAACGGCGGATGTTCCCCTGAACATGGAGTTCCTGTCAATCTCCCCGTAAAGCAGCTTGGCTTTCTGCATGTTGATTTTGTGTATTGCCTCGACTCCTCCGTTCTCCTTGAGCCATTTGAGGGTCTCGTTCATCACAAATATAGGGAATACCGGAGGCGTGTTGAACATGGATGCCCCGTCTATCAGAGTGCGGAAGTCGAGTATTGTAGGGATATATCTGCTTACCTTGCCGAGGGCGTCCTTGCGTACAATGGCGAAAGTGACTCCCGCAGGACCGACATTCTTCTGCGCTCCGCCGTATATCAGCGCGTATTTGCTGACATCAACCGGACGGCTCATTATGTCGGATGACATGTCCGCAATAAGAGGCACCGGACAGTCCATGTCTTCATGAATCTCCGTACCGTAGATGGTGTTGTTGGTGGTGATATGGAAATAGTCAAGGTCGGCCGGAATCTCATATCCCTTCGGAATGTAGCTGTATGTCGTGTCCGAAGATGAGGCTACGGCGTATGCGTTTCCAAGTCCTTTGGCTTCCTTGAGAGCCTTCTTGGCCCAGACTCCTGTCTCCAGGTATCCGGCCTTGTTCTCGAGGAAGTTCATGGCAGCCAAAAGGAAGCCCATGCTTGCTCCTCCTCCGAAAAACACGACTTCATGCGTGTCGGGGATATTCAGCAGCTCTTTCCAGAGGGAACGGCACTCGTCCATTACAGACTCCCATTCTTTTGTCCTGTGCGAGATGGATATCACCGGAATGCCGGTGTTCTTGAAGTCTTTCAATGCCTCTATGGCGTTGTCTATGGCTTGCTGCGGCAGAATGCAAGGGCCGGCAGTGAAATTATGGACTTTTTTCATTTCTGATATTTTAATTTATAATCAAAAGTGCTGATAAAGGTAACGATTTATTTTAGAAAATGCTCTTTGCGTCTGTGATTTTTTCGCAATAGTGGCAAATCAGTGATATTTCGTTATTCTCTTCCATTGTGGTGAACCTTGTCTTGACAGGCTGGTGATTGGTTATGCACTTAGGGTTTTTGCATCTTGCTATCCCTGTTATTTCATGAGGCATAACCAGCTTTTTCTTTTCGACGACCTTAAAGTCACGGATTACATTGACCGTTGCTTTGGGAGCTATCAGCGCCAGCTTGTTCAGTTCGTCGTCCTCGAAGAATTTGCCGGCAATCTTTATGATGCCTTTCTTGCCGAAATAGCCGCTGTTGAGATTGATCCCGATTGTTATCTGATTGGATATTCCCTTGAGGTTGAGGATGTCCAGGGCCTTGTAAACATTCTCTGCCGGGATATGGTCAAGCACGGTGCCGTTCTCCAGTGCGCTGACTACCAGTTCTTTTCTTGTCATGATGTTCTTTTTTAGCGATAACCCAATAAATATGAAATGATTGCCATCCTTATGTAGAGGCCGTTTTCCGCCTGCTTGAAGTAATATGCGTTAGGAGTGTCATCGACATCCTGGTCTATTTCATTCACGCGCGGGAGCGGGTGAAGTATCTTCATGTCCGGCTTTGCTCCGGCGAGCATGGAAGCCTTGAGGCGATATACGTCCTTTACACGTTCGTATTCCATCAGGTCTGTGAACCTTTCCTGCTGCACGCGGGTCATATAAAGGATGTCGCAGTCGTCAATGTGCTCTTCCATGTCGGCTGTCTCGATGTACTCAATCCCTTTCGCGTCAAGGAAATCCTTGTACTCTTTCGGCATTTTCAGCTCCTCAGGCGCGGTGAAAATGAATTTCGGATTGAAGTGTGACATCGCCTGAAGCAGAGAGTGGGTAGTCCTGCCGTATTTGAGGTCACCGACCATGTTTATTGTCAGATTCTCGAGCGTTCCCTGGGTCTGCAATATGGAATACAGGTCAAGGAGAGTCTGGGACGGATGCTGGTTGGCTCCGTCTCCAGCATTCACTACCGGTACTGACGCCACTTCCGAGGCATAGCGGGAGCTTCCTTCGAGCGGATGCCTCATGATTATCATGTCAACATAGTTGGATACCATCTTGATAGTGTCCTTCAGCGTCTCACCTTTGCTCTGGCTTGTGTTGGAGGCATCGGAGAATCCGATGACCTTGGCGCCGAGCCTGTTGACCGCGGTTTCGAAGCTCAGGCGTGTCCTTGTCGAGGGCTCGAAGAAAAGGCTTCCGATGACCTTCCCCTCGAGGAATTTCTGCTCTTTGTTCTTTTCGAACTCCTTGGCTGTCTCCAAGACGTGCAGGATTTCTTCTTTGCTGAAATCCTGGATAGAAATCAAGCTTTTTCTCATATCTGTATCATTGCATTGCCGCAAGGGCGTTTTTATTCAAGCAATACCGCGTCGCAGCCCTCCGTGTCTCTTATCCTTTTGAGGAAATCATCCTCATGGGAAAGGCGCACCGGGGTGTCTATGCTGCATTCCATGTCGAATTTCTGGTTTTTCTGCTCCAGGCCGAGGTCTTTGAACACCTTCATCACATTGTTCATACTGAGGTAGCCGAATGTTACCCTGTAGTGCCTGGAGGCTATTTTTGTTATTATCTGTGCATTGGATATCGCATCTGCAGAAGATGTCTTGTAGGCTCTTATGAGCCCGGGGATCCCGAGCTTTATGCCGCCGAAATACCTTACCACCACAATCAGGATGTCGCTCAGGCCGTTCGAATCAATTTGCCCGAGAATCGGTCTTCCTGACGAGCCGGATGGCTCTCCGTCATCGCTGGCCCTGAACTTTTCTCCCGTGTGCCCGAGCCTGTAGGCATAGCAATGATGCCGCGCATCGTAGTATTCCTTTTTGAGGGACGCTACAATCTGCTTGACTTCTTCTTCTGTTTCAACGGGATAGGCGTGGGCAATGAATCTGCTTCCATTGTCCTTGAACAGGCCTCTCGATTCTGAGGCTATGCTCCTGTATGAATCCTGGATCTTAGGGTTGTCCATATCGGGAATCAAAAGTAGCGTTTTTTCGCGCCATTCGGAAATTTTTTTTATCCGCTCAAGGAAAAAATTGCTACCTTTGGCCTCGCTTCTGCCGCCGGTGGAGGCATTTTTTAACCAGATTCAATTCTAACTTTCTATGATACTGAAATATAGAGTTTCACTTCCCGGACTCAAGGGATTTGCGCGCGTTTATGAAGTAAAGGACAGCGCTTCACTTTATAGTTTCCACAAGCAGATGAGGGCTGACATGGATTTTCCTCAGGACCAGCTTGTGCTTTTCAAGGCTTTCGGGCCTGATGGCGAGGTGTCTGCGAGGTATGGCATATTTGACCTCGGCTCGGGTACGATTGATGCCGTCACGGTCGGCGAGTGCCATAAGAAAGGCGAGGACCGTTTCATCTATTTCTATGACACGACCAACGTCAAGAGCGTGATTGTTACATTCGAAGCCGATGCTGAGCAGCGTCCGAATGTGATTTATCCTCTTCTGGTGGAGACCAAGGGACCGAACCCGATAGAGTTCGAGAACGGCTATGTCGCGTTTGAGGATCTTCCTGACGACAAGAAGAAGGATCCGGATGACGAGGATTACGAAGATGATGATGACGAGGCAGCAGAGGAGGCTGACGATGACACCGAGGAAATCTTCGGTGATGATGACGACGAGTAGCCTGCATGCCTAAGAAGCTTGTCATAGTGTTGGGCCCTACCGGAGTGGGGAAGACTGATTACAGCATTTCCCTTGCGCTCAGGTATGGCTCACCTGTCATTTCATGCGACTCGCGCCAGATATACAGGGAGATGTCCATCGGCACTGCCGTTCCTTCCCCGTCTCAATTGTCTGCCGTGAGACATTATTTCATACATTCCCATACTGTGCGGGAACTCTATACGGCAGGACGCTATGAGGTGGAGGCCCTGGAACTGGTAAACAGGCTTTTTGCGGAAGGACATGACACGCTTGTGATGGCCGGAGGTTCCGGTTTCTATATAGATGCGTTTGTGAACGGCCTTGACGACTTTCCGCCAGCCGACCTTGCGCTGCGTGCTGAATTGACTTCCCGCCTGAAGGAGGAGGGAGTCGGGGCTCTGCTTGAGGAATTGCGCGGGCTTGACCCTGAAAGCTGCAGGTCCATTGATACGGCCAACGGGCAGAGGGTCGTGCGTGCGCTTGAAGTCTGTCTTATGACAGGCCGCCCGTTTTCTTCATTCAAGACAGCCGAATCCAAGAACAGACCATTTGAGATAGAGAAAATCGGGCTTGTGAGGCCTCGTGAGGTTCTTTATGACAGGATTGACAGGAGAGTGCTGCAGATGATTGATGACGGTCTGGTCGAAGAAGTCCGTTCATTGGCCGGGTTCCGTGAACTGGCGGCTTTGCAGACTGTAGGATATAAGGAGATTTTCGCATGGTTCGACTGGCAGGACGGCCTTGTTTCCGCAGAGGGATGGGGACCGACATCTCCTGGGGACGGTCCAGTGACAACGCTTGACAGGGCAGTCGAGCTGATACAGCGCAATACTCGCCATTATGCCAAACGGCAGCTTTCATACTGGGGCCGCGACAAGTCCATACGTTGGATGAATCTTGACTGACGGCTCGGCGGCCGTGTCCGTATTACCGCAAGTCAATACCGAGGCGCTTCTCTATCCATGTTGTCACCAATTCCCTGTCCCGGGCGCATGCAAGGTCAATCGAATTGAAGCATACGAATTTGCATTCTTTCATCTTTTCCAGCCGTTCCATTTTTTTCCGGACATAGCCCTTCTTTTTTTTCGGTTGCAGGAAGAAAAGGGTTTTATGTGGGTCGCGGTGCACGCATTCGCCTTTTTTGTAGAGTGTCAGGTATTGCAATTCCTGTGGAGTGAACTGGGATATGTCGCGGAAACGGCATGAGATGTTTCTTATAATAAGTTCCGGGCGTGATGAGAACACCTTTTCGTAGAACTCTCTGCTCAAAGCTTTTGGTGTGTGTTCCAGACGGAAATAGAACATGAATCTGCCTGCGGCTTCCGCTCCGTTTGTCATCAGCTCTTTGAATGTCACCTTTTTGCTTCCGTCTTTCCTGTGCTTGAGCAGACGAGTAAGTTTTGTGATAGCGGTGATGTTCTTCTTTGCATAGCATATAGGCTTGCCGTCCGGAGTGAAGAAATCATCCGGCAATACGGGTGCTGCAAGCATTAAATCATCGTTCAACTCTATGAAATGGTCGCTCAGTCCTGGAATGCGCCATGTCATCGTCTCTATGGATACTGAATTGAATGACGGCAGATAGTCTTCGTATCCGCGGAAAATCACCTTGTGGTCTATTATTTCCATAGGGATATGCCCCTGAGGAAAAGTTTCGCTTATGAATTTGTCCAGTCCAGGGTCCTGTCCGTCAGTTACTATGTATATCTTGTTGAGCCATGGCGCGAATTTGTTGAGGGAAGCCACGCACCAGAATATCTCCCCGAGGCTTGAAAACCTTGTGCTGCCTGCAATATCGTCGGCTTTGAACATTGACGGCGTGCCGTAGAGGCGGCGTTTGGCAATGTGGAGCGGGTCGTCTCCGTCAACCCATGTTATGACAGCATCTATCTTCATCATTTCTCGAATCTTGATTTTTCAGGAAAAATTTCTTCAAAAGCGGCCAGCAGAGCATCTCTTGTAGATACGAAAAGGTTTTCGCTCAAATGAACGTCGTTTATGCAGCATAGTGCTTTCGTTGGTTTTCTCAGGAATTTGCATATGCTGTCCGCACCGGCGGCGGCAAGTGAAAAGTGCTTTTTCGGTATCCTGCTCTCAATCATGTCGCCCTTGTGGAGCATATAGTCAAGGAAAAGGTACTGGTTCAAGTTGTCATCCGTCCTTAGGCGTGACAAAGAACTGATTATGCTCTCTCGGGTTTTTGCAGCCACTTCCTCGCATCTGCTCTTGAGCATCGGTGAACATATGTGCTGCGGGCGGACGAATATGAAAGAAGACTTCATGCCCGCTGCCTGCCTTGCGAGCCTGTCGGAATTGCGGCAATGCTTCTTATATTGTCCTGAGACAAGAATATGCCTTGAGAATCCCATGACGGCCTTTCCGTCCCTGAAAAAGAGGGTCTCGTCGCAATTTCCTACCGGAAACATGTCATCGTTGAAATATATGAACCGTTCATCCAGACCAGGAATCTTGTGCAGGAACATTTCTATGGTCGTGCTGTTGAATGTGGGAAGGTGCTCCTGCGGTATTATGTCCTTGTGCAGGACAATCTTCAGGTTATCCCTGTCCGCCCATGCAGGAACCTGGCTCTCATGTGAAACTACAAGAAACACATTCTTTATGAACGGCATTTTCTGTTGGATTCCCCTGAGAAGATATTTGAGCGTGCCCCAGTCCCTGTATCTTTTGGTCATTGCCGGCACAGCCGTATATTCTTCATAATCCTTCTGCCAGACAGGGTCATTCCCGTCAACGTATGTGATGACTATATCCATGGTTATTGTAGCTTATGTGTTCACAAAACCTTCTTCTGCCGTCCGGCACCTTCATCGCCTGCCTTTACAGGGCCTGCATGTCATTCAGTTTCTTATAGTAGCCGTTGAGCGCAATCAGTTCCTCATGTTTTCCGCGCTCTACGATGCGTCCTTCGTGAAGCACGCATATCATGTCCGCATTCCTGATGGTTGACAGCCTGTGGGCTATGGCTATGGTTGTCCTTGCGTTCATGAGCCTGTCAAGAGCCTCCTGCACTATCTTCTCTGACTCGGTGTCAAGCGCGGAAGTGGCTTCGTCGAGAATAAGGATTGCCGGGTTCTTCAGGATTGCGCGGGCAATGCTTATCCTTTGCCTCTGGCCGCCTGAGAGCTTGGCTCCCCTGTCACCGATATTGGTGTCGTAACCCTCTTCCTTTTCCATGATGAAGTCATGTGCATTGGCCACTTTTGCCGCTGCGATTACCTGCTCCATGGTCGCGTTCTCCACTCCGAAGGCGATGTTGTTGAAAATAGTGTCGTTGAACAGGATGGCTTCCTGGTTCACGTTTCCTATCAGTGACCTCACGTCGCGTATCCTGCAGTCCCTTATGTCTTTCCCGTCTATCTTTATGCTTCCGCTGGATACGTCACGATAGCGCGGAAGCAGGTCAACGAGGGTTGACTTTCCTGAACCTGACTGTCCAACCAGGGCGATGGTCTTGCCCTTTGGAATAGTCATGTTGATGTCCGTGAGCACCTGTTTTCCGTCCTCGTAGGTGAAGCATACGCCGTTGAACTCTATCTTGTCTTCGAATGCGTCAAGGCGTTCCGGGCAGGCGATTTCCTTTATGTTGTTCTCTGCCTTCATTATCTTGTCAACCCTTTCCATGGATGCGAGTCCCCTCGGTATGTTGTACCCGGCTTTCGCGAACTCTTTGAGAGGGTTGAGGACACTGTAGAGGATGACCATGTAGAATATGAATGAAGGGGCGTCGATAGGCGAGTTCTCCTTGAGGATGAGAGTGCCGCCGAACCAGAGCACGAGCATTATCATCATTGTTCCGAGAAATTCACTCACGGGATGTGCCGAAGCCTGTCGGATGGCCACTTTGTTGACCGCGTCCCTGTATTCATTTGAAGTCTTCTCGAATCTTGCCTTCATCTTGTCCTCGGCAATGAATGCCTTGATGATGCGCAGGCCTCCGAGTGTCTCGTCAAGCTGCGAGAGCGTCTCGCTCCATTTGCCGGCTGCCTCAAGGGACTGCCTCTTCAGCTTTTTGCCTATCGCGCTCATGCCCCATGCCATTATCGGCACTACTGCAATCGTGAACAATGTCAGCTCCCAGCTCGTGAAGATGAGGGTGGCAAAATAGAATGTTATGAGTATCGGGTTCTTTATGAGCATGTCGAGCGAGCTCGTGATTGAGTTCTCGATTTCTCCCACGTCACCGCTCATCCTGGCTATGATGTCTCCTTTCTTTGCCTGTGAGAAGAAGCCCATCGGAAGACTGATTACCTTGTTGTAAACCTGTGTCCTGATGTCGCGTACTATTCCGGTCCTGAGCGGAATCATGATGGCTGATGAGCCGAAGTAGCACGATGTCTTGAGGGCGGTCATCACCCCGAGGAACAGTCCGAGCAGCAGCAGGGTCAGCGACGGGCCGTAGCCGTCTATCATGAGCGTCACATAATAGTATATGTTGTTCAGGATTTTTTCTTTGAAGTCTGCGCTGCTGTCCCAAGGTATGAATTCGTAAACTGTGGTGTCCAGCCCGAACAGCATCTGGAGTATAGGGATGATGAGGGTAAACGAAAATATGTTGAATACCGCCGAGAACACATTTAGGAATACTGCTCCTGCGAGATATTTTTTATATGGGGAAGCGTAGCGCTTTAGCACCTGCCAAAATTCTTTCATCTTTTTTCAGTTGTTTCTAATAATTGGGGGCAAATATACGAAAAGCTGAGAGCAAAACGTCAAGCTTGCTTGTAAGTTTTGCCGAAGACAGGGCGTAATATATGTCCGTTAGGACAAATATACAAAAAGTCGGGAGCAAAACCTAATCCTCAGCATGTCCTCTGAAAAACCGTGTCACCGATTCCCGCAGGACAATGAAACGTCTTGTTGCCAGCAATTTCGTCCATGCGCATGCCGGATGCCTGTATTCTCCGCTGAACTGCTTAAGGAATTCCTGTCTCGTGCTGAAGATGCTGTTGCTGTCCGGATTGTACCGCACGACTGCATGGATTCCCCATTTGATAACCTTCCTCGCCTGGCCCTGGAGCTGCTTGCTGAACCCGGCATAAAGGCTTTCCTTTGACATGTTGAACATTATGCGGGCCGCCCGGAATTGGTTCTTCATGATTCTGAGGCCGTTCCGGCTGCATGTGGCCGCCCCGTCATTGCTGCGGTAAATATAGAATACCTCGGAACATGTTGTCAACTGCCTGCAGTATGGCGCGAATGATAATATGAACACCCGGTCCTCTGAATATGCGAGTCCTTCGGTAAATCTTATGTCATGCAGGTTCAGTGCGCTGAGCCTGAAAAATGAACCTCCTATGGCAAGGTGCGGCATATGCCCCTCCAACGGACCTGTCTTGTCCGGTACCGCACGATAGTGGAACGATTTGTACGGTGTTATTTTCCTTATGCCGAATGCGAGCATGTCTGCGCCTGTTGCCTGAATCTTGGCTGCCGCATATTCCAGTGCCCCTTCCAGCAGATAGTCGTCGGAATCCGTGAATGTCACATAATCTCCGGATGAAGCATCAAGGCCTGCATTCCTTGCCGCAGATACGCCATGGTTGGACTGGTAAATGACTCTTATCCTGCTGTCGGTTGCCGCATATTCCATGCATATCTGCCTTGAAGAGTCTGTCGAACCGTCATCCACAAGTATGAGCTCGAAGTTGCCGTATGACTGGGCCAGGATGCTCCGTATGCACTCCGCCAGATATTTTTCCGTGTTATAGACAGGAACCACTATGGAAAACCGTAATGCCTTGTCTTGCACCTTGCTGCCAGCCGTGTTCCTTTCGGATTCTTCTGAATTAAATGCCATTCCTTGTTGTTTAGTTGTCTTTTGTGTTCCCCTGTCCCGTCAATTTGCGACCTCGCAGAGGAATTTTATCCGGACAAGCCTTACTTCAGTCTCGTCATAGCCTGAGCCAAGCTCGTCCATTGCCGCCTCGAGGGAATCCGACTCCGCTTCCTCCTTGAAGTATCCGTAGATGTCGTCCACTACCTCTTCGTCGATTGCCTGGCTTATGAAATAATCAAGGTTGAGCTTTGTTCCGGAATATACAATCGCTTCGATTTCATCCAGCAGCTCTTCCATATCCATTCCCTTGGCATCCGCGATATCCTCCAGCGGAAGCTTCCTGTCAACGCTCTGTATGATGAATACCTTGTTGACGGATTTGTTCACGATGGATTTCATCACGAAATCGTCAGGGCGCATTATTTCATTCTCATCCACATATTTGGCTATAAGCTCTATGAACTCCTTGCCGAATTTCCGCGCCTTGCCGTCACCGACTCCCTGGCAGTTCTTCAGCTCGTCTATGGTGATCGGGTAGAGTATCGCCATGTCTTCCAGCGAAGGGTCACTGAATACCACCCAAGGCTGCAGTCCGCGTTTGCCTGCGACAGATTTTCTGAGGTCCTTCAGCATGGCGAGCAGCTGCGGGTCTCCTCCCGTTCCTTTTGATGCTGCCGATACTGCCATGTTGTCGTCATCGTCATCCTCTCCCTCGGCAAATTCCCTGTCTTCGGTGAGCATAAGCTCATGAGGCGACTCAAGGAAGCCCGCTCCTGTCCCGGTCACGGATATAAGTCCGTATGATTCAATGTCCTTGTGGAGGAGGTGCAGCACTATGCCCTGATGTATGACCGCGCTCCAGAAATGTGCGGTGTGGTCTTTACCCGCTCCGAAAAGCTCGAGCTTGTCATGACGGTATGACTTTATTATTGAGTTGCTTACGCCTGCGAGTATGTTGGCAAGATGCTCAATCTTGAACCGCTCGGGAAGAGATTGTATCAGCTCGATTATCATGCACATTTCCTCCTGTCCGTCAAATTGCTTCTTCGGATGGAGGCAGTTGTCGCATGCCCCGCAGTTGTCTTCAGTGTAATCCTCTCCGAAATAATTGAGGAGAAGCTTTCTTCTGCATGAGTTTGACTCGGCATATGCGACGGTTTCCATGAGCAGCTGCTTTCCTATTTCCTGCTCGGCTATAGGCTTGCCCTGCATGAATTTCTCCAGCTTCTGGATGTCCTTGTAGCTGTAGAATGTTATGCACTGGCCCTCTTGCCCGTCGCGTCCCGCGCGCCCGGTCTCCTGATAATATCCTTCTATGCTCTTCGGGATGTCGTAATGTATGACAAAGCGCACGTCCGGCTTGTCGATTCCCATTCCGAATGCTATCGTGGCCACAATGACGTCAATGTCTTCCATCAGGAACCTGTCCTGGTTCTCGGCTCTGGTCTTGGCGTCGAGCCCGGCATGGTATGGTGCTGCCTTTATTCCGTTGATGTTCAGCAGTTCTGCCAATTCCTCCACTTTCTTTCTGCTGAGACAATAGATGATTCCGGACTTGCCCGGATTCTGCCTTATGTATTTGATTATGTCCCTTTTGGGGTCTGACTTGTCCCTGATTTCATAGTAAAGGTTTGCCCTGTTGAACGAGGACTTGAACACTGTCGCGTCCGATATACCGAGGTTCTTTATTATGTCGCTCTGTACTTTCGGGGTCGCGGTTGCCGTAAGGGCTATGACAGGGGCAAGTCCGATGTCTTCTATAATGGCACGTATCCGCCTGTATTCCGGACGGAAATCGTGTCCCCACTCGGAGATGCAGTGCGCCTCATCCACTGCGTAGAACGAAATCTTGATTTCCTTGAGCAGCGCGACATTCTCCGGTTTCGTGAGCGACTCAGGTGCCACATAGAGCAGCTTTGTCGCCCCTGAAAGGAGGTCTTTCCTTACTTCCGTAATCTGGGCCTTATTGAGCGATGAGTTGAGGAAGTGCGCTATGCCGTCATTGCCGGCCACGAAGCCGCGGATAGCGTCAACCTGGTTTTTCATCAGTGCTATCAGCGGAGAAATCACGATGGCCGTGCCCTCCATGACCAGGGCAGGCAGCTGGTAGCACAAGGACTTGCCGCCTCCGGTCGGCATGAGCACGAAGGCGTTCTTTTCATCGGTCAGATGCTTGATTATCCGTTCCTGGTCTGCTTTGAACGAGCTGAAGCCAAAGAACTGTTTCAGTTTTTCATGAAGCACGGAAGAGTCGATTGTCATAAGGCAGAAAAATATTACCTCGACTAAGTTAAATGTATTTTTTGACTCGTCAAAACTTTTTTGTGAAAATAATACCTATATTTGCATGATGAATCTTTGACACTGTCAATTGGACGGCCTTGTGCCGGCCTGTCGGGCAGAATGTTTTGGAATGATTACAAACAAAATAAATCTTGAAAAAATGAAGACAATCAAATTTCTTGCAGCAATGCTTGTCGTGGCATCTGTCATGATGTCATGCAACGGACAGGGAAAGGGCGGTGTCAAGGCCGAGCTTCCTAAAAAAGGTGAAATCGACTCCGTGAGCTACCTCGTGGGCGTGAACTTCGGTATGATGATCAAAGGCCAGATCGCGGATGAAATCTCTGACCTCAACATGTCTGAGATCAGGAAGGGTATGGAAGATGCCCTGAAGGCTGAGGATCCTAAGGGATACGGTGACACCAACTATGTTAAGCAGTTCAAGATTAATCTTGACGATGCAAACAGAATCATCACAGGACTCATCAACAAGAGAATGGCTTACAAGGCTGAGGTTGCTCTCAACGAGGGACGTGACTTCCTTAAGGCAAATGCCAGGAAAGAGGGTGTTGACACTACTGCAAGCGGTCTCCAGTACAGGATTGAAAACGCCGGCGGTGAATATAAGGTAATGCCTCAGGATACTGTTGAGGTTAAGTACAAGGGTACTCTTCTTGACGGCACCGTATTCGATGAGACTACTGGCGACGAGACAAGGACTTTCAATGCCAACCGTGTAATCAAAGGATGGACAGAAGGACTCGGCCTGCTCGGCGAGGGCGGAAAGGCAACTTTCTATATTCCTTCAGAGCTTGCATACGGCGAGAGGGGAACACGTGGAATCTCTCCTAACTCAGTCCTCATCTTCGATGTTGAGGTTGTGAGAATCGGCAAGGCCGCTGAAAAGACTGAGGAGTAATGGCAATGGAGCTGGAGGGCAGGATTGCCCGCAAGATGAATGTGCAGACCGGCACTTCCGCAAGAGGTGCATGGGCCAAGCAGGAATTTATCTTTGAATACCAGGAAGGCAACTTTCCTTCACAGGTCTGCATGAATGTCTGGGGCGAGGACAAGGTCAAGGAGCTTGAGCGCCATCAGGTAGGTGACAGGGTGAAGGTGGCCTTCAATCTGAGCAGCCGTGAGTATAACGGACGCTGGTACACGGATGTCAGGGCATGGCGCATAGAGTCTGTCGGCTCAGCCCCTGCTGACTATGCGGCCGGCGCGGTGGCCGGAGGTGCCGGATATATGGGTGCCGCGGCTCCGCAGGCTTCTGCCGGAGGATACGACTACGCCGGTTCTGCCGGAAGCTATGCGGCTCCGACAGGCGCACCGATGCCTTCAGCCGATGACATGTCGGCTCCGCTTGCGGATGACGATCTTCCGTTCTGATTTTCAGACAATGCATAAAATAGTTGCCCCAAAAGTTTTCATGCTTTTGGGGCAATTTTTATGTGTCCGATTGTCAGATGGGAAGCTGGACGAGTCTGCGTTTTTCGAAATGTGCGAGATATCTGAATCCGAGTGCCTTCAGCATGGCTGCATGGGCTACGAATCCGTCCCCGACCCTTCCTGCGTCGTGTGAGTCTGAGCCGAGGCTTATGACTTCCCCGCCAAATTCCCTGTAGCGGAGCAGGATGTCCTTGTCGAGAACCTGCACCCGGCCGTTGTGGCTCTTGTAGCTTTTGGTGTTTATCTCAAGTGCCTTCCCCTCGTGTGCAAGATAGCGCAGCATTTCGTCGAGAATGTCGCTGAAGTCCCTGTACAGGATGCTCGCCTGAGGATATGGGGCGTATCGCGCCACATAGTCGAAGTGTCCCATGATGTCAAAGTCCCCGAGCCACGTCATTTCGCGGTGGATTGTCTCCAGATAATGCCCGTAGGCTTCTTTCCAGTCTTTCCCTTCATAATAGCCGCCATAGAATGGGTCCGTGCCCTCGATATAATGTACTGATGCTATTACCTGGTCAAAAGTGTTTTCCCGCAGTGTACGGCGTATTTCGTCATGGCTGCTTTCGTACATGCCTATCTCGATTCCTTTCAGTATTTTCAGCTGCTGCCCTTTTGCCCGGATGTTCGCCCTGACCCTGTCAATCTCTGCCTGCTGGGCATTTATGTCGAAGGTCTCCGGGCCGCTTTCTCCGAAGGAAGCCTTCATTGGAGGAACGAAGAAGTCGCAATGGTCAGTGAAACAGATTCCGCCGAGTCCAAGGGACATTGCAGCGTCTGCGCTCGCCTCGACAGAAGTCCTTTTCCCGTCGAAAGAAAACTGGCTGTGATTATGATTATCGAACAAAAGCATAGGCATAAGGAAAAAACGGGCGCGAAAATAGCAAAAAATTCATAATTTTGCACTTTATGTGCATATGTGCATGAGCCGGGACAAAATGCTGCATTGACGTCCCAGAGATGTTTTCCATAAATTCATAAATGAACAACAAATGATTACTTTCGGTTATAAGAGTAAAGTTAACGGGCCGTTGAGGGCACTTGTGGCGTTGGGCGTGGGTGTGGTGATGGTCGCAAATCCGGATGAGGCGCTGACAGTCGTAGTGAAGGTCATTGCGGCCTTTTTTCTTGCAAGCGGCCTTGTGTCCCTGCTTTTCGGATTCAAAGAGAAGGAGCACGGGGTGTTTCCTCTGCTTTCGTTCAATGCTGCCGTTGACATTCTCCTTGGAGTCGCGATGTTTGCCTTTCCGGGATTCGTGGCCAGCTTCATCATCTATCTGATAGGATTTGTGCTTCTTGCTTTCGGTCTTGTGCAGATAATGGGGCTTGTGAGCGCGAGACGTATAATAGGAATAGGCCTGTGGGCTTTCGCGCTGCCTGTTCTTGTGACTTTTGTCGGAGGTTTCATAATATTCAATCCTTTTGCCGAATCGGTGATGAGCACGGTAGCCGGGGCTTCACTTATAGTATATGGAGCTTCCGAACTGTTCTCCTCATGGAAGATGAAGAAGGCCATTGACGAGTATGAAATCCATCAGACACGTCCCGATGACACCCGTGATGATTCCGGGGATGACCTTATGGGTGATGTGAAAGACGTCGATTACGAAAAGGTTGACGAGCAGTAAGAGATGATTCCTCACGAGACAGTTGACAGGATTCTCGATGCGGCCCAGATTGCCGATGTCGTAGGTGATTTCGTGACCCTCAAGAGGAGGGGCGCGAATTTTACCGCATGCTGTCCTTTCCATAATGAAAAGACACCGTCTTTCTATGTTTCCCCATCCAAAGGCATATACAAGTGCTTCGGTTGCGGAAAGTCCGGAACGGCAGTGGGTTTTGTCATGGAACATGAGAGGCTGTCTTATGCTGAGGCCCTGAAATATCTTGCGAAGAAATACAATATAGAGGTGGTCGAGAAGGAGGTGAGCGCGGAAGAGCTTGCCTTGAGGCAGAGGAACGAAAGCCTTTTGCTGGTCTCGGAATTTGCCGGAAAGTTTTTTCAGGACAGCCTTTCCACGGAAGATGGACGGACCATCGGATATGCCTATTTCAGAAGCCGTGGACTTGAGGATGAGACCATACGTAAATATGGGCTCGGATGGGCTCCTCGTAACCGGACCTCACTGTCTGAAGCCGCCAGGGCGGCAGGATATAAGGAGGAGTTCCTGATTGAGACTGGGCTTAGCATCAAATACGACGACGGCAGGCTTGTTGACAGGTTTCATGACAGGGTAATCTTTCCGATACATTCGGTTTCCGGACGGGTGATAGCCTTCGGAGGCAGGACGTTAAGGACTGACAAGACGGTAGCGAAATATGTCAATTCTCCCGAGACGGAAATCTATGTGAAGAGCCGCTCCCTGTACGGATTGTATTTCGCCAAGAGTGAAATCTCGCGTCTGGACAGGTGTATCCTTGTAGAGGGGTATCTGGATGTGCTTTCAATGCACCAGCTCGGCATAACGAATGTCGTGGCTTCGAGCGGAACCTCGCTTACTGTCGAGCAGATAAGGCTTATCCGCAAGTTCACGGACAACATCACCATAATATATGACGGTGACGGTGCGGGCATCAAGGCGGCCCTCAGGGGCATAGGCCTTGTGCTGAAGGAGGGCATGAACGTGAATGTCGTGCTGCTTCCCGAGGGACAGGACCCGGATGATTTCGCCAAAAGCCACACTGAGGACGAGGTGCGTGAGCATATTGCCGCGAACAGCCGGGATTTCATAGATTTCAAGACGGACCTGCTTTTGGATGAGGCGGGAAATGACCCTCTTAAAAAGGCGACGCTCATAAATGACATTGCGGATACGATTGCCATGATTCCGGATGCCATCGTGCGGGCCATGTATGTGCGCAGGAGTGCGGAAAAATTTGCCATAGACGAGAAACTGCTGATGGACAGGACCGGGCGCACCAGGTCTGAGATGCTCACCGCGGAGAAAAAGCAGATGGACAGGGAAAGGCAGAAGGCCGCTGCTTCATCTTCTCCATCTCCTGTCCCGGTTCCAGTTCCCCCTCCTGTTCCCGATGATGCAGGATATGTGCCGGATATTCCGGGTGACGCATATCCCGAATATATCCCGGATGGCATTCCTGGTGCGGGCTATGACATTCCTGCTCCTGTTCCTGCAGTGGAGGCCGAAGACGGGATTGTAATAAACGAGCCTTATCTTGCCCCGTGTGAGAAAGAACTTCTCGGATTCATACTTGAGGAGGGTTGTACGCCGCTTGAATTTGACAGGGATTCGAAATATTTTTCCGAAGGTGAAGTCATGAACGTGGCGGAGTTCATAGACGGCATCATGGCTGAGGACGAGGCTGATTTCGTGAACACTTCATACCGCAAGACATATGAGGAGTATTTCAGGCGTTATGATGAGGGACTTTCACAGGAGCAGATAAGGATAAGGCTGCTGAACAGCATGGATTCGGAGATTGCTGCCGTGGCCAAGGACCTTCTTATAGAGAAGTACCAGATAACCGTGAAGAATTATGAACAGTCGCTCACGGCTACCGCAACTATCCTTGTGCAATATATCCCGAAAGCGCTTCTTGTGTATCACTGCAAGAAGGTCGAGCTTATGCTGCGTGACCTTACTAAGGAACTGGCCGCTGCACAGGACCAGGAGAGCCAGGAGCGGATAATGGCTCAGATAAACGAATACAACCGTATAAGGACGAAGTTCAATAATGAGCTTGGGCGCGTCTGACGGCTCGGGAGAACTGCATGTAAATTGTATGCAAATGCATGAGAGCCTTTTCGTTTTTTTGAATTATAATCAAATCATTTCTTGCAAATACAATAAATTGTATATACTTTTGCGATTATTTGTCGAGGTTTCATTGGCGTTTCGCCGATTATTACCGGGGGTAATAATTTCCTGTCTGATAATCTTTTATAAATAAAAATCCGCCTGCGCTTCGCAGCGCAGACGGACCGAAAAATGATTGTGTATCAAATTTACAATTCAGGAGAGTAGAACCTGAATGGTATTGTTACTTCTCTTGTACCCCAAGTGTACTCTACATTGAACTTGATGTCAACAGGCAATACAGTCTGCAGGCGGCTCATGCCGGATGCAAGGAATGTAAGTATTCCTGTATTCTCGTCGAATGTGATGTACTTGCGATACTCTACCGGAATCTTGTTTACATCCATAGTGTAAGCTATTGCCAAGCCGTAGATGTCCTTGACGTCACTTCCGGCAGCGAAACCGTTCATGCCGTCACCGATTGTCCAGTGTGCATCGGCAGCATCCTCAGATGTTGATTTTGTTATCAAGTCATATGACTTGTTTCCGAACGGCCTGTTGTCTTTGAGGGTGATGTAATCAAGGATGTTGAACTTGTAGTCAACAGCATTCTTGATGGCTATGTTGCCGCCAAGCTCATCCTTAAGCATTACCTCAACCTGTCCGATAGGGTCATACTTCTTCACATAGTAAGTCGCATATGCCTGACCTTCATCAAATGATGTAGGGAGCTGCATCCTTGCGCCGTTTGCACTTACGAGGAAGAGGTTGCCACGGACTCTTACAACGTCATCCTTGCCGTTATAAGTAAGCACGTTGTCATTCATCACAATGCCGGCTCCGGCCGTGCCGAGGATTTCATACTCAGCTACAAGGCCTGCTTCCACAATGGCTTCGTCGTCAAGTATCGTGAGATCACCGTCAACGATGTTGAACTCTTTGGTCATGGTCACATTGTCCATTGAGAACTGGGATACTGCAGCTGACTCGGCATTCGGCTCATAAAGCGGAAGAACCTGGGTGAAGTAAACACCTGCATTGTCCTGGGCTACTGTAATCCTGCTGTGCTGGAAGTTGTAGATAGGATACTCGAACTTGAGCTTGTGGGTGATTGTGATTTCCTGACCATACCATGTCGTGAAATTCTTGGTATAGAGAACCTCAGGCTTGATGGTCTTGTTAGGGAATGAACGGTATGTGAAGCCCGGAGTTATCGCGAACTTGTCTTCGTCGGCAATTCCGTCTTCAGAGTTGAAAGCAAATCCAAGGACAGTGAACATGCCGTCGGTAGGCTGTGCAGGAGCACCGTAAGTAGCATCTACGGTATTCTTGTTCTTCTCAGCGTCATAGTAAGCTGACAAGATGTCGTCGAAGTACTTGATTGCCGGAATCTCACTCACACCAAGGTTCTTGCCTTCAGTAAGTGCGCTGAAGAGCGGGTTGAGCGAGTAGAGCTTTTCACCCTTGGCAAACTCAAAGTCTTTTGCGTACGTTACGACAGTCGAGTCGATATTCACGGTTACAGGCTTCCTGTTGCGGTCGATGGTCTGAATCTCAACTTTAACGATAAGCTCGATGGACTCAGTGTCATATTTTCCTGTAAGGGTGTATGTCTTGCCCCACTCAAATCCTGAGAAATCAATGAGGATATCCCCAGTCTTGGCCTCGCAAGAGAATGATGCTTCCGCTTCAGGAGAAACTGTTACAGCACCTTTTATGATTGCTGCAAGATCAGCGTCGGCAGGAACATTTACAAATGAGAATTCATCTTTTGCAATCTTGAATCCTGTTCTTGAATATGAAGCGTCTTCGCCATTAAGGAGTTTTGCATCGGTTTCTGCGTCATAAGAGTAATTCCAGTTGAGCTCGGCCTTCTTGACGATAGTGATTTCAGCCCTCTCCTTGATTATTTCACATGGAACGCTGGTTACTGCTGTCACGCCCTTGCAAGTGTATTTGTATAAAACGATGGCAGACTCGCCGACATTCTCTTTGCCCACGCCTTTGCTGAGGGAAACAGTTGCATAAGGGGCATTCTTATCTTCATCTATTACAAATGAAGCCTCAGCCTCTGCAGGGAAGTATTCTGTCGCGATTCCGGAGAGAACCTCAACATCGTATCCGTTTTCTTCCATCTCGGACTGCTCAATCACCTTGCCTCCGATAACGAAGACAAGCTTGTGTCCTTCCAAAGCTACCAGACTGTCACGCTTGGTGTAAGGGAACTCAAGTATCTCTTCAGTGCAGAGCAGGCCGGTGATGTCTTTGTCGTTGCGGTCGAAAATCTTCATTTCAGCCGCTTCTACGGCAGGAACGAGATTCGTGTATTCAGAAGAAATGTTGTCGTAATTCTCGTCTTTCTTGAGAACGAGGGCAGCGCTGTACGACTGTGTACCTGACTTAGGGCCAGAGTAGAATTCATCTACGAAATTACGTGTCTCCACGGTGAAAGTTATGGTACCTTTCGTGTCGTCAGCTTTAGCGCCGATGATGTTGATTTCAGGGGCTGCAGCACGTGTCTTGACGCCTATTACGTCGAATGAGAAAACGTCAGTGCCCTGTGCAAGTACGGATGCCAGCTCCGAAGGATTCACTTTGTAAGTGAGCGTAGAGGTGCCTTCGATATATGCAGGCTCATCTGCAGTGCCGATGTTCAGTACATTCACTGTAGCTTTTCCGTCGTTATAGTCCGGAACATAAACGAGGCTCTGCACACGGTTTTTCAAAATATCCTCTATTTTCTTGAGGCGCGAGTCAATGCTGTCGATATTGCCGGTGATATTTTCAATCTCGCCGTCTATCCTTTTGATATCAACCTGAAGAGCATCAATCTCGCCCTGAAGGTCGTCAATCAGGCCAGCGAGCCTGCTGTCCTCGGCCTGAAGAGCATCGATTGCATCAGCATGGTCAGCGACAAGCTTATTGAGCTGGTCAATGGCATCCCTAATGTCAGCATCTTCCTGCTCAAGTTCTGCAATCTTCTTGTTATAAGCTTCCACATGAGCCTGGTATTCTGCATAACGTGCATCAACAGTGGCCTGCAGGGCTGTTATAGCGAGTATGCGGGCCTGTACTTCGGCTTCGATTGCCTGCCTGTTGGCCTCGATGTCATTTTCAGCCTTGTCCATCCTGTTCTTGAGCTCCTTGCAATCAGCGAGAAGAGCCGCAATGTCTTTGGTATTCTGCTCTACGGAAGTCTCGAGTACGTCAAGGCGTTTTGCAATACCGTCAACAGTTGCATTGAGAGCGGTAAGTGCCACATCAATTCTGGCGATGTCGTTCTTGTTTTCCTCCACGCTGTCGCCAAGAGTACCGAGAGCGTCTTCAAGAGCGGTGATTTTGGCTTCAAGGTCTTTCTTCATCTTGTCCACCTCTGTTTTGTCGGCTTTGGTGTCCTGAAGATTCTTGATTGCTGCATTCGCCTCGGCAACTGCCTTCTGTGCATCGGAGACGGCTTTCCTGATGTCTTCTGCATTCTGTTTTACAGCCTGGTCAAGAGCTGCGATAGAGGTGTTGACATCTGCAATCTTGTCATTGATGCTCTTCTCAAGGTCCGATTTGAACTGGTCAACCTCCGATTTGAGAGCATATTCACTCTTCAATTTGGTCTCCAGGTCAGAAATTGTCTTCTCAAGAGAAGCAACGGAGCTTGTAAGATCATCATTTACCTTGCGGATGTCCTCATCGTAGTCAGTACATCCGACAACTGCAAAAGCAGCCCCCAAAAGGAGTGTCTTGCAAAATTTCGATAAATTTGATTTCATAAAAATTGATTTAATAGATAATAAGATATGTTAACGAACATTATTCAACGGTACAAATGACAACCCTGTTCTGCTGTGCCTTTTCGAACGGCTGCACTGTATCTCCTTTGTGGTCTGTGACAATGCGGCCCTCTGCCACTCCGTTCTTCATGAGCACATCCTTTACGTTCGTGGCCCTGCTCTCTGAGAGTTGCATGTTTACGTTTGAGTTGCCTGTCTCCTGGTCGGCGTATCCCACGACGGCCACGCTGAAATCAGGGTTTTCCACAAGCCACTTTGCCAGTTCTTCAAGTTTTACGGCCTCTTCTTTCCTTATTTTTGCAGAACCGATTGTGAACCAGATGTTGTCTGAGTGCTCCTGTGCCGCCTTGGCGTGCGCTGCTGCCCTTGCCTGAGCCTCTGCCTTTTCTGCAGCCTCTCTATCTGCCGCTGCTTTCTGTGCCGCCTTTATGGATGCTTCCTCCTCTGCCTTGGCTTTTTCTTCCGCTATCCTTTGCGCCTCAGCTGCGGCTGCTGCCGCCTCGGCTGCCTTGGCTTCCTCCTGTGCCGCGAGATAAGCTTTTGATGCCCTATGGTTTTTCCCGAAATGTACGGTCAATCCGGCGAGGAGGTTGAACTGCCAGTCTGCGTTGCCGGCTCTCTTGGAGTTGAACCTGTCAGACATTACGTTTGCATTGCCTTCAATTCCGAGACTGATGCGGTTTCCGAGCCTGAAGTCAATTCCGGTTCCCATCCTTCCTGGGATGAAGAATTTTCTTGTCCAGATATACTCCGGAGCGGGGCTGACAGAGTTTGCTCCATTTCTGAATCCGTACATTCCTCCCACACCTCCGAGGATATATACGTTGCATACCCTTTTGTGGTTGAATCCGCCGAAAAGGTTGCACAGGTCAAGCTTGAGGTCGATGTTTCCCTGACCGAATTTGTAAGAGTAAATGGTATTCGTCACCACTTGGCTCCCTTTGCCTTGCCATCCTCCGACCCCAATACGCAGGCTGAGCGCAGGAATGAATCTGTACTCAGCGTTGATGAAAGCAGCCGGGGAGAGCAGGTCACCGAAAGCGGCCTCTCCGAGCGTATATGCCGCGCCTCCCTGAAGCTGCATGCTCCATTGCGGGCGGAATTCGACGCTCGGATCGCTCTTGCTCTGCTGTGCCAGCGCCGCTGCGGAAACCATTGCCGCGGCCAACACCAAAGAAAAACGTTTTAAGTTCATAATAAATTTATTAGAGTTATATTGTTGCCTTAAAAAATGTCCGGTTCCGTTTATCTTGGCAGTCATTACCCCCGGTAATAATTCACTGCAGGTCAGTCAATATGCCGGCATAGCGTCTCCTTTCCTCCCGTGTGACTCCGGCAAGATAATTTTCAGTCATCGCAATGCTTGAATGGCCCAGGCTTTCGGATATGAACGGCAGGTCCGCTCCTCCTCTGAGCATCGTCGTGGCGAACGAGTGCCTGGCCGAGTATGTCGTGAAACAGGGGATTTCCAGTTCTGCCGCTATTTCCTTGAGGGCCTTGTTGCATTGCCCGACAATCCTCCTTACCGTCCTTGAAATGCTGAACTGGTCCTGTGTATGCTCGGCATATCTGAACAGGAAGGCCTTGGGGTCGCCTTTGTAAGGGCTGCACATCCTGTCCATAATCTGCTTCATCTGCTCTGTCACCGTGGCCCTTATCATTCTGGGGTTGCCGGAGCTTCCTGCCGTCTTATGCCGTATGAAGCATATCTCTCCGTCTATGACATTTTCATGTCTGAGGTACAGCATGTCCCTGAAATTGATGCCGTTGCAGAGATACGAGAACAGCCACAGGTCGCGGTTTTCCTCAAGATGTCCGGGGCCGCGGTAGTTCATGATTCTTCTTATGTGCTCTTTGCTCAATGCCATCCGCCTGCTGTTTGCCCGTGGTATCATATATCTGCCTTTCCCGAAAGGAAATTGGGCCTCTTTGATTATTCCCGCGGATTTCGCCGCGTTCAGTGCACACTTTATGGTTTTCATGTAGATGTGTATCGTCGTGCAGCTTTTCCCCTCATCTGTCCAGAACCTTTCGCATCCGCGCAGCCACTCTGGAGTGACGGAGGACAGATGGATTGATTTGCCCCCATACTTTTCGGCGGCATTCAATGCCGAACGGCATCTGTAGTATGAGTTTACCTGTCCGGCTTTCATGAATTCCCCGGCAAGTGAGGCCAAGGAGGAATTGAGCATCATGCCGCTGTCTTTCCCGAGCCTTGCAGCCAGGATATCCAGAGAAAAACTTCCGTGTTCACACAGATCGTTCACTTCTTTGCAAAGCCGCTGGAAACAGCTCTCGATGCGGCGGCCTTTCCCGCTGCTCCTCCGTGAACCGTTCCATTTTTCCCATTCTTCCGGTGACATGTCAACTCCGGTTGTAAAATACTTTTGCGTGCGCCTGTGTACGATTTCGGCCTTGACAGGGAACAGGCCGTTCTTCTTGGCTCTGCGCCGGTCGATTATTACCAGGACAGAGACACCGTCTTTAGAATATTTGAGCATATAGACAATAAATTGAAATGTGGCCATTTGCGTGCAATTTGCATGCAGACCGGCCTTTGCGTGCGGGATTGTACGCTGGGGCGTTTTTCAGAAAAAATGCTTATTTTTGCGCTCGGATGAAAAAACTCATCCTTGACAGATAACAATATTTAAATTAAGATACTTATGGAAAAAAAACATAGCCGCACGCTTGTGACCTGCGCGCTTCCATACGCCAACGGTCCCGTGCATATCGGGCATCTGGCTGGCGTGTATGTCCCTGCCGACATTTATGTCAGATATCTCAGGCTGAAAGGGGAGGATGTCCTCTATGTCTGCGGATCTGATGAACACGGAGTCCCGATCACGATAAAGGCCCGCCAGCAGGGCTGCACTCCGCAGGATGTGGTTGACAAGTATCACAGAATCATCAAGGATTCGTTTTCCGGTCTCGGAATCAATTTCGACATATACAGCCGCACTTCATCCGATGTCCATAAGGAGAATGCTTCGGAATTTTTCCGCAAACTCTATGACGGGGGCAAATTCATAACGAAGGAAAGCGAGCAGTATTATGACCCTGAGGCCAAGACTTTCCTTGCCGACAGGTATATTGTGGGAACTTGCCCGAAATGCGGTGCGGAAGGAGCGTACGGAGACCAGTGCGAGAAGTGCGGAAGCACCCTCAGTCCTGAAGAACTGCTCAATCCGAAATCAAAGCTCAGCGGTGCGGAGCCTGTCAAGAAAAAGACCACTCACTGGTATCTTCCGCTCGACAAATATGAGGGATGGCTTTCAGAGTGGATTCTGGATTCGCACAAGGAGTGGAGAAGCAATGTCTACGGACAGTGCAAGAGCTGGATTGACGGAGGGCTTCAGCCGCGTGCCGTAAGCCGTGACCTTGACTGGGGAGTGCCGGTGCCGGTGGAAGGCGCAGAGGGCAAAGTCCTCTATGTGTGGTTCGATGCCCCTATCGGCTATATTTCCAATACCAAGGAACTTCTTCCTCAGTCATGGGAGAAGTGGTGGAAGAGCGGGGATACGAAGCTGGTGCATTTTATCGGCAAGGACAACATCGTCTTCCATTGCATCGTCTTCCCGTCCATGCTCAAGGCGTATGGTGACGGTTATATACTTCCTGAGAATGTTCCTGCCAACGAGTTCCTGAATCTGGAGGGTGACAAAATCTCGACCTCGCGCAACTGGGCCGTGTGGGCGCATGAATATCTGGAGCAGTTCCCTGGAAAAGAGGACGTTCTCCGTTATGTGCTGACCGCCAATGCGCCGGAAACCAAGGACAATGACTTCTCTTGGAAAGATTTCCAGGCGCGCAACAACAGCGAGCTTGTGGCCATATTCGGAAATTTCGTGAACCGGGCCGTGGTGCTGACCCACAAATATTTCGGCGGAAAGGTTCCGGCCGCGGGCGAGCTTCTTGACATTGACAGGGCTGCCCTGACTGAGATACCTGCGCTTAAGGCGGGAATGGAGAAGAATCTTGACGGGTATCATTTCCGTGAGGCTCTCAAGGATGCGATGAGCATTGCGCGTGTTGGAAACAAATATATCTCTGACACTGAGCCTTGGAAGGTTGCCAAGACCGACATGGACAGGTGTGCTACAATACTCAATGTGAGCCTTCAGATATGCGCTTCTCTTGCAATAGCGTTCGAACCGTTCCTTCCGTTCTCGGCAGGCAAGCTCCGTGACATGCTCGGAGTCTGCATATGTGCCGGTTATGACCACAGGGCAGGTGAGCGCGAGACTGTAAATACATACACTTGCTCAGAGGGTGCCGCCTTGCATACCGTACCGGCCGGACATGATTCCGCATGTTGTCAGGAGGATGGCCGCGTATGCCTGAAATGGGATATGCTCGGAAATCCGGACCTTCTTCCGGAGGGCCACACGATTGCCGAGGCCGCCCTGCTTTTCGCAAAGATTGAAGATGACGCCATCCAGGCCCAGCTTGACCGCCTGGCTGCCATAAGGGAGGAGAAAGAGGCTGCCGCAGCCGCAGAGGCCGCCAAGGTGGTGACTCCTCAGAAAGATGAGGTGACTTTTGATGATTTCATGAAAATGGACATCCGGACGGCTACCGTACTGGAGGCCGAGAGGGTGCCCAAGACAGACAAGCTGCTGAAACTCAGCATAGACACTGGCATTGACCGCAGGACTATTGTCTCCGGAATAGCGGAGTTCTATGCTCCTGAGGACATGGTCGGCAAGCAGATATGCATTCTCGCCAATCTCGCCCCTCGCAAGATACGTGGCATAGAGTCATGCGGAATGATTCTGATGGCCCGCCAGAACGACGGCAAAATGAGATTCATCACTCCTGCCGAGGCTCTGTGCAACGGTGCTGAAATCGGTTAGCCGTATGGGCCGTCACGTTTGTTTCTGTGCCCTGGCTTTTGCTCTCGGCATTTTGGCTTCCTGCAATTCTGCGGGTGTGCCTGAGGGATTCACGTTCTGCTGGGGAGATTCCGGCAGGCATTACCGTGCGGATGTGAAGCCGCAGGATGATGCCTGCTGTGCCTTCGGGTTCCCGGCATGGAAAGGGGAGAGGGTGAATGCCATGGCCCTTGTCTGGTCTGATGTCCCGCTTGCTGATGTGAAAGTAAGCGCCGGTGCTCTCTGGAACGGCCGTCATAGGATTTCCAGTGACGGCCTTAAGGTGAGTTTTGTCAGTTCTGTCATGTCGGATGTGCTGGATTCTACGCGTTTCGGGCAGTGCGGATACCGAAAAAAAGCGGATTATGACTCGCTGCTTGTGGCTGATGTGATTGACATTGACTTGTCTCGTGATATTCCTGCAAAGACGGTGCAGCCGGTGTGGCTTTCCGTTGATGTCCCTTGTGATGCCGAGCCTGGCGAGTATTCCGGCGAGCTTGTCCTGAAAGGCAGCGGTATGGGACGTCAGGTGCTTCCGGTATCCCTTACGGTGCTTCCTCGCGTGCTCCCGGAACCTTCTGAGTGGGACTTTCATCTTGACATATGGCAGAATCCTTATTCTGTGGCCAGATATGAGGGAGTTGAACTTTGGAGTGACGCTCATTTTGATGCCATGAGACCGGTGATGAAGATTCTTGCGGAAGCGGGGCAGAAAGTTGTAACGGCCACTATCATGGACCGCCCTTGGAACGGGCAGACTGAGGATGCGTTCGGCTCCATGGTTGTAAAGACGAGGAAGGCTGACGGCACATGGGATTATGACTTCTCCGCATTTGACAGATGGGTGGAGTTCATGGCGGAGCTTGGGATTGACAGCCAGATAAACTGCTATTCGATGATTCCGTGGAACATGAAGTTCGACTATGTGGACGCTGCTTCCGGACAGACGCGCTATGTGGAAGCTGGCCTGGACAGCAAGGAGTACCGCTGGTATTGGGAGAGTTTCATTTCGGCTTTCGCCGGGCATCTGCGCGAAAAGGGATGGTTCGGAAAAACCATGATTGCCATGGATGAGAGACCTCTGGACGCGATGCTTACGCTCATAGACATTGTAAAAGGCGTGGAACCGGATTTCAAACTGTCGCTTGCCGGCAACTGGCATCCGGAGATTGAGAAGCATATTGATGATTATTGCCTTGCCTACGGACAGGCTTTCCCTGACGGTGTCGCAGGGCAGAGGCGTGAGCGTGGACAGTTCAGCACTGTCTATACCTGCTGCTCGGAGGCGCGCCCGAACATGTTCCTCGTGTCCGAGCCGGCGGAGGCTTCATGGTTGCCGTGGCATGCGCTTTCTGGCGGATATGACGGCTATCTGCGCTGGGCTTACAACAGTTGGACTGTTGACCCGCTTTCAGATGCGAGATTCCGGGCATGGCCTGCCGGGGACTGTTTTGTGGTATATCCGGGAGGACGTAGCAGTGTGAGGATGGAAAAGCTTGCGGAGGGAATCCGTGACTATGAGAAAGCCGTCATTCTTATGGATGAATGGAGGCAGTGCGGTGATACCGTGTCTTTAGGGAATATGGCGGCAGTTTTGGAAGAGTTCAAGGCATTTGCCCTGGAGGAAGGTGGTGCCGGTGATGCGGTGAAAAAGGCCCGTGCGCTTGTTTGCCGTTAAAATGAGATGCTCATGAGGAAGATTTTATTGGTGTTTCTGATGTCTGTCGTGTTTGCCGGGACTGTTTTGCCTGCTTCCGGCAGGGAACGTGGATATTATGAGATAAGGCGTGGCGTTGTGATGTACAACGGCACTGCTGTGCGTGAGGCTGATCCGGTCTCTTTCATGGAATTGGGCTACGGCTACGCCAAGGACCGCTCTCATGTGTTCATGAACGGGCAGGTGCTTCCTTATGTCGATCCTGACGGATTCCGTGTTGACAAACGTTTCGAATCGGATGGCTGGCAGCCGGAAGACCGGAATCCTTGGCATGATTTCCGGCATCCGGGAAGCGGTCCCCAGCGTCCGGGAAACAGGCCCGGCCCCGGTACGCGTCCGCCGCTTGTACACAAGCCGGAGGGGCGTTCCTATGTCGTGACGCGCTTTGAGGTCCTGTGGGACGGGAAGGCTTTGCCTGGAGTTTCCGCAAGCACTTTCAAAGATCTCGGCTGGGGGTACGGAAAAGATGCTTTTGATGTGTGGTGGTGCGGCCGGAAAATGCCGGATGCCACTGTATATTCATTTTCTGTCCTTGGAGACGGCTATGCCATTGATGCCTTCAGTGTCTGGTATTGCGGCCAGGAGATTAAGGATGCCGTATCCGGCAGTTTCCGTGTCCTTGGGGACGGTTATGCGGAGGACGGTTTCAACACTTATTATTACGGCAAAATAGTAAGATAAAAATGATAGACAAGTCTTATTACCGGGATCTGACGAAGATGAACACTTTCAGAATGAAGGTGACCGCAAGGAATTTCATAGAGTATGACAGTGTCGCGGATTTGGTGGAGATTGACTTTGAGGAACTTCCAAGGCCGGTGCTTCATATCGGAGGAGGCAGCAATCTCCTCTTTACGGATGATTTCAAGGGCACTGTCCTGCATTCTAAGGTGAATTTCATCGAAATCATTTCGGATGGAGCGTCGGGGGAAAATCCTGGAGTGCTGCCTGATGAGGTGCTGGTTTCGGTCGGTGCGGGTGTCGTGTTCGACGATTTCTGCGCATGGGCGGCGAAAGAGGGCCTGTGGGGAGTGGAGAATCTCTCGGGAATACCCGGTGAGGCCGGAGCATCTGCCGTACAGAACATCGGCGCATACGGTGTGGAGGCAAAGGACGTGATACGCACTGTCTATTGCTATGACACTGCCGAGGAGGAATTTGTCCATTTTGATGTGGCTGAATGCCGCTACGGGTACAGGGATTCCGTTTTCAAGCAGCCAGACATCAAGGGAAGGCATATTGTCACTCATGTGGTGTTTGCCCTTTCCCGCAGGCCTGAACCGAAACTGGACTACGGGCATCTGAGGGCGGCCTTTGCCGGTCAGGATGAATCGTCGCTTACTCCTTTGTCCATACGCAAGACCATAATGGGAATCCGCCGGGAGAAGCTTCCTGAGCCGTCCGTAATGGGAAGTGCCGGCAGCTTTTTCAAGAATCCTGTAATTGCTGCCGGGGAATTTGAACGCATTGTGGCCGCAGCCCGTGCAGAGCATGGTGACTCCTACGAAGTGCCGCATTATGTGCTGCCGGATGGAATGATAAAGGTCCCTGCCGCATGGATGATTGAGCATTGCGGATGGAAAGGACGCCGGAGCGGAGGGGCGGCTGTTTATGACAAGCAGCCTCTGGTCATCGTCAATTATACCGGAGAGGCTTATCCTGAAGAGATCGTAGGACTTGAGAAGCGCATAATCGCCTCAGTCCGCGAGAAGTTCGGCACCGTTCTCCATCCGGAAGTTGAACATGTATAGCTGTCACTTCCTGTTTAGCCAGTTTTCGAAGTCTGCGCTTCTGGAAAGGCTGACTTTAACTTCGCGGTCCGGACGGGGAGTAAGAATGACTGAATATTTTGTCCCGTGTATCCTGTAATAGTCCAGAATCGAGCCTCTGGATACTATGCAGTTGCGTGATATGCGGAAGAATGCATCTGAGTTCAAGATCGCTTCAATGTCATTCATGGATTTTTCCATTACGTATCGCCTGCCGTCTTTGTCAATGAGGACGCTGCTTTTGTTTTCCGATATGAAATAGGAAATGTCGGAATATTTTATGGGATATATTTGGGCGTTGGTTCTTATTAGAAACCGCTTCTTATATATCTTGTCCATATCTGTGCAGGTGTATGCCATGGCTCTGATTATTTTTTCCGCATCATTTCCGGTATAGCTTTTAAGGCTTTTTGATAATGCTCTTTTCAGTGCTTCCGGTTTTATGGGTTTCAGAAGGTAGTCGACGGAATTGATTTCAAATGCTTTTATGGCATATCGATCATAAACTGTTGTGATGATGATGCTTGCATTTACCTCTGTTTCATCGAGAATGTCAAAGCAGTTCCCGTCAGAAAGTTCCACATCCATGAATACAATGTCAGTGTGGTTGGATGGGGCTGAAAACCATTTGACGCACTCTTCCACAGAACCGGCTTTCCCGACTATATGAATGTCGGGAATAATGATTTGCAGTTGGCATTCGAGCTGCCTGGCAGCTATGGGCTCGTTTTCTATTATGAAGACTTTCATATCAGAGGAAGGCTTACTGAAAAATGTACGTCATTGCGGCAAATCAATATGTCCATGCCACAATGTCTTTTGTATTGTTCCCGAATGTAATGCAGACCTATTCCGTTTGATTTGCCCGTGCTGTATCGTGGACGCAGATTGTTCCGTACGGTTATCATGCTGCCATCAGAGAAAATATCCACAATGAGAGGCTTGTCTTCCATGAGAGAGTTGTGTTTTACCGCATTTTCCACAAGCAATTGGATTGCACATGGCACTATTCCCTTGCAAATGTCAGACTCCGTTATTCCGTTGTTTACTATTAGGCTCCGGTTGAAGCGGACATTCAGCAGGTCTATATAATTGCCGAGATTCTCCATTTCTTTTTTGAGCGGAATCAGTTCGGTATTTTCTATCATCAGATAATATTGGTATATGTCGGTGAGTTTGTAAATATATTCTTCCGCATCATCCTTTCTTCCGCATTGTATCAGGCCGTTCAATACATTCAATGAATTTATCAGGAAATGCGGACTCAGCTGATTTCTGAGATTCATGTAATGGTACTCGGCCTGCCTTGCATTGTGTTTCGATTCAAAAGAGGTAGTCAGGAGGATTATCAGAAAAACCAGTCCGGTCTCCAGCAGCAGGCCGACGATGAAATATCTCATATATTCAAGTCTGTTGGGAAAAACCAGATTGTGATCAGCCGCATACGAGTATTGGCATACCAGAGCGGCAATGAGTGCTACGGTGATAACGGCCCCTGTTCCGGCTATGACTTGTAGCCATGTCTTGACCAGATGCTTTGAATTAAGTATCCTGACCAGTGTGACATTTGCAATCAATATTGTGACGATAAGTATGCTGTTGTTGAAATATCTTGTAGTATATCCATATATAGTGTATCTGCCTAAGATTTCAGTGGTTGTCAGACAGTTTATGAGAAAGCGGAAGACATATATTCCTGCCATGACTATTAACATTGACAAAAGATATCTTCCGGGACTCTTCTCACTCCTGTCACGCTTGAAACGGTCTCCTGTAGCCCTGATGAATAGCACAGTACACCATCCGATGAGTTCGGTTGTAAGCCCGCTGGCAATCATCTGGGTTACCAGCTCTTGTGTGTTAAGCAGATGTGATATGTCTCTCATCAGTTTCATGCCTGTCATATATCCTATGAGATTACTGAATATGAGTAAGGCGGAAGACATCCTGAAGTTAATGTTGCCGGCTATACAGAGGAAAATCGTCATCAGCAGGGTAAGCGGTGTGACGAGCCTGCTGTCCGGTATTGCCGAAGTGAAACTGAAATATGTGGCAGCGATATGAAGGGCAGTGAACCCGTGAATGACGGTGGCGTACTTTAATCTTCCCATAGTTTTAGGCGGTAAGTCAAGCAAACCTAACGTTTTTCAGTCAAATGTCAAAATAAAAATCATTTATCCTGAAATCTCAACCATTCGTCGTTTCAAATTGAAGCTGAATGTGCGTGTGGGGGGGGGAATGTTCATATATTTGACTCAAACTAAATAACCAAACAGTTCTTTTCTATGAATAAATTATCAGCTTTTCTGATTGGCGTTGCAATGATTATGGCAATGCCGTTGATTTCGTCTGCTCAAAATGCATACGAAGTGAAAGGTCTGGTTCTTGACGAAGCAGGTCCTATGGTAGGAGTCACAGTGCTTGAAAAAGGTACCCAAAATGGTACCTCAACCGGAACCGAGGGTGATTTCTTGCTTAAGGTTTCCAGCCCGGCTGCTCTTGTCGAAATCAGTTCAATAGGCTATGAAACCATTGTTTTTGCAGCGAATCAACTTCCTGCCAAGGTTATTCTGAAGCCTGATTCCGAAATGTTGGAGGAGACGGTCGTCGTGGGATACGGCTCGCTCAGCAAGAAGGAAATTTCATCTTCCGTGGTTTCTGTAAACGCGGATAACTTCAATAAGGCTGCTGCAGGAGACCCGATGCAGCTTCTTGTCGGCAAGGTGGCGGGGCTTAACATTGATGTTTCCGCCGATGGCTCAAGTTCTTCTTTCCAGATCCGGGGGGCGACTTCAATCAACGGAAGCAATTCGCCGCTAATTGTAATAGACGGTGTCGCAGGCGCATCTCTCAGCGATGTCTCCACTCAGGATATTGAATCGATATCTGTCCTTAAAGATGGTGCCTCTGCTGCTATTTACGGTACACGTGGAGCTAATGGTGTTGTCTTGGTCACCACACGAAAGGGGGCTGGTGAGGCAGGCAGGGTAAGGGTAACTTACGATAGCTATGTTTCACTCCAGGCTTTGCATTCAATGCCGGAGGCATATGGTCTCGAAGAGTGGCTCGTGATGAACAAGGAGACGGGGCGTGACAAGACCGATTACGGCTCACGCGAGGAGAATGCATATTGGAAGGCGCTTAGAAATGATAAGCCGACTTATGACATCAACCAGCACATCACTCTTGCCGGTTCCACAGGAAAGAGCAATTATAATCTGTCCCTCAATTATACAAATCGCAACCGTTTATGGAAAAACCAGAAAAGCGAGACTTACAGGGCACGTTTCGTCATGAATCAGAAGTTTCTTGGAGAGCGTCTGGAATTGTCCACAAACGCCAATGTCAGGGCTAATCTCAACAACGGAAACAATGGCAACTTGACAGGGACCATATTCATGAATCCTACGCGTCCGGTTTATGATGAGACAACTCCGACAGGATACTTTTGGCCGACTCATTCGACGGGAGCGACAAACTCCGTCGAAAACAACCAGCTTCCGACAAACAAGAATCACCGCATTTCTGTTAACCTTCAGGAAGATATAAAAGTGCATATTTTCAGGAACGACCGTCACATGTTGACGACAAATGCAATGATTTCTGCTGGTTACCGTTCCTATAATGAATACAGCTATACTCCATCTGTCATGCAGGCATGCCAAATGTGGAATGCTTATGCCGGAAGCGCGTCAATCAATGCAAATCATAGTCTTAATCTGAATTTCGAATGGCTGGTGAATTACAGTCTCAGCATCCGGAAGCACAATCTGAAGGCGGTTGCAGGTTACTCGTACACCCAGTATGACGAAGAATACCACAATATGAGCAATAGTGACTTTCAATATGACCAGTTCCTGTGGTATGATATGGGATCAGGCACATATCTTAAATCGGGACTTGCTTCAATGGGATCAGGCAAGGTGTTCAATAAGCTCGCAGGTCTGTTCGGGCGGGTGACATATTCTTGGAATGGACTCCTTACTGCCACAGCTTCACTGCGTTATGAAGGCAGCTCCAAGTTCGGTTATAACAGAAAATACGGTTATTTCCCTGCAGTTTCTGCCGCTTGGACGATTTCTAACATGGGCTTTATGGACGGAACAAAGTCATGGCTTGATGATTTGCGCATAAGAGCCTCTTATGGCGTTACCGGCCGAAACGCAGGCGACGACTATGCCTCTCTTGCGACATATAGTTCAAAGGGCTCGAATTATTATATGGATGGGGAGTGGGTAGGAGGTTACGGCATAACCAGGAATGCCAATCCGAACCTCGGTTGGGAAACGGCAGTCGTATATGACTACGGTATTGACTTTGAATTGTTTGACAGCAGGCTTTCAGGAACGATAGAGTATTTTGACAGGCGTTCAGAGAATCTTCTTTATACATATACGGCTCCGCAGCCTCCTTATGTGTATGACAGAATTACACTAAATCTCGGCTCTACTCAGAACCGTGGTGTGGAGATTGCGCTGAATTGGAGTGATAAAATCGGCAAAAACTGGAATTATAGTGTAGGAGGAACCTATTCTTATACTGATGCATTTCTCAGAAGCATAGGAAACGATGTGTATGCCGCTTCTTATATAGATCTCGGGTCACTCGGAACAGTTGGTTCAAGCGAATATCGCTTTCGTCTCGAAGAAGGATCAAGAATCGGAGACATACGCGGCTATGAGTATGCCGGTTATAATGATGAAGGACAGCTTCTGCACTATACGGCGGACGGTGGGACCGCTTCCAAGACAGGAGTGGTTGATGATGACAAAAAGATTATCGGCAATACCCTCCCAAAGCACAGTTTTTCCGTATATTTCACTTTGCGATATAAGCAGTGGAATCTTACGATCAACGGACGGGGGCTTGCGGGAATGGATATATGGAATTCACAGCTCCAGTCATACGGTCTTCCCGGGGTGACATCGGACAACCTTCTGAAGAGTGCATATGAGAAGTATCCTCACCTTACGGCTGATAACGATTACCTGAATTCATTTTATCTGGAGAAGGGAGACTGGTTCAAATTGGAAAAGATATCTGTCGGAAGGGACTTCAAGTTTAAGAAGAACAAGGCCGGCTTTGAGAGCATGAATATCTATCTTGCCGCGACAAACATCTTCACAATAACAGGATTTACCGGCGTTGATCCTTCTACGGTATCTTCAGTGGGGTTGACTCCGGGCATATCAAGTTCCGCCAACCTTTATACTTCTGCAATTACACTCGGCCTGTCCGCAAGATTCTAACTATTAAACAATGATTATCAATATGTGCAAGAATATATTAAAAAGAGTTCTCTTGATATCGGCAGCGATATGTGCAGTAACGGGCTGCTTCGATATGTTGGAGCGTCCTCATACTCTGCTTTCCGCATCGACCTATCTTACCAATGAGACAGCTGTCAAGCAGGTAATATCAAATATCTATGCGCAGGAGCAGGGAGACCTGTCAGAATATTATTGGTATGCCCAGGAACTTTCCGCTGATCAGATCGCCTGGCGTTCATGGAACGGAGGCAGCTGGGGCTGGGATGGTGGAGACAAGTTCGTACTTTCTACTCATACATGGACTCCTATGTCAAACTATGTAAACAAAATATGGAACGGTGCATGGACGGCTATCGGACTTTGCAACAACTTCCTTGCGGACATGGAGATGGTGGGGCCGGGAGGATTGGGCATAACCCAGGAAAAGTATGACTCTTATATCGCCGAAATGAGGACTTTCCGTGTTTTCTGCTATTACAATGTATTCGAGGTTTTCGGCGGGACCATTCCTTTGACGACCAGCACTGACACTTCCGTCCTTCCGGTATCTGCGATGTATGGAACAACTTTCGAAGAAGGGTGCCGCAAGATTTGCGGATGGATGCTCAGTGAACTTGATGAAACAGTTGATGCGCTTCCTGTAAACGGTTCCGTGAACCGTTGCGGCCAGGCAATGAACAGGATGATAAAGATGAGAATTCTTCTCAATTCTGAAGTTTTTACGGGGGAAGAGCGCTTCAGCGAATGCAAACTCCTTGCAAAGGATATCCTTGACGGTAAATTCGGAACTTATATGATAGCCGACAAGTACCAGTCGATATATTCGGCCCATAATGATACGGACTGCAAAGAGATTATTTTTGCATTCTCTTCCGATAAAGTCTATAACAAGAAGTCTACGAATATGCGCAACGGGCCGTTCATGAATTATACATACATGAACTATTACGATTGCGAGAATACCCATTCAGGCTGGAACTGCTGCGCTCTTGTGCCGTCATTCGACAATTCGAACGACTTTTATTCGCAGTGCGTGGAGAATAGGATCGTAGGTTATGATACGACTTTCAGGGATGACGGTACAATCAAGAAGATTACGGAAAAATACGAACCGGTCATAATCAAGGACAAATATGACAAAGAACTTGCAAAATGTTTTCTTGACGCTCCTTACAATGACAGGCTTGGTGCCGTTCACGAACGTTTCGACCCTCGTGACATCAGGTTGGCGGAGCCTTACAACAATGCGGCAAACGGAGATCCTACAGATTGGGGAGGCATGTTCCTTGAGGGGGCTCTCCGTGACCATTACGGGACAGGAGCCGTACAGGTAGCAGATGCGGACCGTACCGGTATGGGGCTTGTGTATGTTGACCAGATAGGCAATTTCCAAAATAAAGGCAACCATCCTCTTCAAGTAGTGGAGAATCCTCGCTGGGGCGAGACAAACTCGGGTCTTCGTACTGCGAAGTATCCTTATTATCCTCTCACTTCTTCATTCAACATGGCGGATCCTGACGTGGTCGAATTCCGCCTCGCCGAGGTAGTATATACGTATGCGGAATGTCTCCTGCGTGAAGGAGACAATGCCCAGGCCAAAGAGTTTGTCAATTCTGTACGCAAGCGTTATTTCAAGGCTTCTGACTGGGAGAATGGCTCTGTCGTCGGAGGGAGAACCCTGATTGGGGCAAGAGACCAGGCTCCGCGCGGTTTCTCAGAGGCCTTTGATATGGACAGGATGCTCAGCGAATGGGGACTGGAGTTCTATGATGAAGGACACAGGCGTCGTACCGATCTCCGCCGTTTTGACAAGTTCACGCAGGGACAATGGTGGTTCTTCGGACGTGCAACCGAGGTAGGGTATGACCTCCCTGCAAAGCGTGACCGCAAATATGAGTGGTATCCTGTTCCGGAGCGCGCCCTTACGGCCAATGCGGGGCTTGTTCAGAATCCGTATTACCTTTGATTTGCGGGAGGGGATGCCTGCCGCGTCCCCTCATTAAAAAGATTGCCTTATGAAAAGAATTGTCTTATTTGTATTAGTCGCACTTTCCTTGGGGTTGAGTGCAAAAGCCGTTGAACTTGAGAGGATGGATCCTCCTTTCTGGTATACGGGCATGAAGAACACCGAACTTCAGATCATGTTCTATGGCGAAAACATATCCGGCTCAGACTTCTCGCTCAAGTCATATGAAGGCGTGCGCATCAAGGAGGTATGCAAACTTGAAAATCCCAATTACCTGATTGTTTATCTTGACGTGTCTTCATCGGCAAGGCCCGGAGTGATGCATTTTGAATTCAGGCAGGGCAGAAAGGCTATTGTAAAAGACTTTGAACTTAAGGAAAGGAATGCCAGGCCAGGTGCGATGGGCTTTACCTCCAGGGATGTCCTTTACCTGATAATGCCTGACCGCTTTGCCAACGGAAATCCTGACAATGACGTGCTTGACGGCTATGCGGTCAACAGGCAGGGAGGCGGACGCCACGGAGGTGACATCCGGGGAATCGTTGACCATCTTGATTATATTGATGATTTGGGGGTTACGGCTATATGGCTCAATCCTGTACAGTTCAACAAAGGTGGACAATCGCATGGGTACTCGATTTCGGACTATTACCTTGTAGACCCGAGATTCGGAACAAACGAGGAGTATTGCACAATGATAGATGCGGCACATGACCGGAATATCAAAGTTGTCATGGACATGATATTCAACCATTCCGGCAGTGCGCACTGGTGGGTAGGGGACATTCCGTCTTCAGACTGGTTCAACCAGAATTGGTATGCGGAGCAGATAAGTGAAAGAATGCGCAGTTCTCAGCAGGCTAAGACGGCTAAGCCCGGCATGGGATATGGCAGAAGGGAACAGCCGAAGCTGCCTGCAACTGCCGGAGAATTCAATGCGCTTCCGGAGCAGGAGCGGGAAAAGCTGATTGCCCATTACAGAATCAATCCGGACGCCCTGGCAACCACTACCCATTATAAATGGGTGCTTATGGACCCTCATGCCCCTCAGACAGAAAAGGATATGCTTGTTGAGGGGTGGTTCTCAGGAGGAATGCCTGACTTGAATCAGAAAAACAGGCATCTTGGAAGGTATCTGATTCAAAACAGCATATGGTGGATTGAATACGCACGCATCGATGGAATAAGGATGGATACCTACCCTTATGCCGACTACGATTTCATGGCACGGTGGTGTGAAGAAATAGAAGATGAATATCCCGATTTCAACATAGTGGGCGAGGGCTGGTATCCGCGTAATTCTGCTGCCGGGTGGTGGCAGCGCGGAGCGGCGATGAATGCCGCGGACTCAAAATTGAAGACAACAATGGACTTTGACATCACATTCACTGCAAAGAGGGAATTTCTTAAGGAAAGCAATGCCTCGGAAGGTTCGGAAGCCGGTCTGTTCAAAATATATGAATGCCTGACACAGGACTTCCTTATCCCGGATCCTGACAATGTGCTTGTATTTCTTGACAACCACGATATTGCCCGTTTCATGGATGAAGGCGATCCGATATGGAAATTCAGACAAGGCATTGCATTCCTGCTTACGACAAGAGGCATTCCGCAAATGTATTATGGCACTGAGATTATGATGGCAGGACCGGATGCGCTCAGGGCCGATTTTCCCGGAGGATGGAAAGAGGATGTCTTCGATGCCTTTACTCCCGAAGGACGCACGGAAATGCAGAACGAGTGCTGGACATATGTGAGAAAGCTCCTTAACTGGAGGAAGACATCTGCTTCCGTGACGGAAGGGAAACTTGTCCACTATACTCCGGACAACAAGACCAAATGTTATGTCTATGCACGTACAGACGGCAAGGATACCGTACTCGTAATCTTGAACGGCAGCGACACGGTCAGGATTCTGGACATGGCGAGGTTCTCGGAAGTTGTCGGGGTAAATACAAGGGGCGTTGATGTGATTACTGATGATGTGGTTGACCTTACGGAGCCTGTCGTGGTTCCTGCCCGCGGCGTATATATACTTGAACTTGAAAAATAGATTTGCGGCATTGCTGCTTCAATAGAATGACGGAATTATGAATGTATTTAAGATTGTTGCCCTTGCGGTTCTGCCGTTTTGGGGGGCGGCTCAGGTTGCAGGTGCCGTAAATGACCCTGTCGCTGACAATGCTGCCTGTGTGACGGCAGGCAATGCGAGATTTACTGTTCTTACAGACCGGCTTGTCCGTATGGAGTGGGCTGCGGACGGGAAATTTGAGGACAATGCCACTCTGGCGATTGTCAACAGAAAACTGCCCGTGCCTGCATTTAATGCCATAAGGGACGGAAACGGTGTAAAGATAAAGACTGGTGCCATTGTTCTTGCCTATGACGGGAGCGGACGCTTTGACGAAAGCAATCTGTCTGTTTCATTCCGTCTCAACGGCAAGGTTGTGACCTGGAAGCCGGGAGCGGATGCCTCCGGCAATCTTATGGGAACGGCACGTACCCTTGACGGATGTATGGGACCTGACAAGATTAATAATAATGACCCGATGGAGGCCGGCATCGTTTCACGTGACGGATGGGCCATAGTGGATGAGAGCAGAAGGCATATGCTTGTGGCGGACAATTCTGACTGGGGCGAATGGGTCGCAGCCAGAACCTCGGAAGATGTGCAGGACCTGTATATTTTCGCTTACGGGCATGACTACAAGGCAGCCTTGGCGGACTTTACAAAAATAGCAGGAAAGATACCTATGCCTCCGAAGTATGTGTTCGGCTACTGGTGGAGCCGTTATTGGGCATATTCGGACGACGAATTTCTTGAACTGGCCGGTGAGTTCAGGGCAAGGAAACTGCCTATTGATGTAATGGTGATTGACATGGACTGGCATGAGACATGGCAGAGAAGCAGCCGCAAGTACGGGAGGGATGAGTTCGGCCAGAGAATAGGGTGGACCGGCTATAGTTGGAACAGAGATCTGTTTGCTGACCCGGAGGGGTTCCTTGCCGAGTTGCACGGCATGAACCTGAAGACTTCCCTTAACCTTCACCCCGCTTCGGGAATAGTTCCGAGAGAGGACTGCTATGAAGAATTTGTAGAGGATTACATGTCAAGGACTGACGATTATGACGGTCCGGAAGGGTATGTGTATAAGGGAGGGGAGCAACTGGGAAACGGTATGGCCGCTAAAAAAGGCTACCATGCTCCTGTTCCTTTCCGTATGAGCCAGAGGGCTTGGGCTGATGCTTTCTTCAATTCTGTGATTCATCCTCTTGAGGAGCAGGGCATAGATTTCTGGTGGCTTGACTGGCAGCAATGGAAGGAAAGTAAGTATTTGGACGGGTTGAACAACACGTTTTGGCTGAACTATACATTCTTTAATGATAAAGTGCGCAGAAACAGGGACATGCCTGCCGCTGATGCTCCGCGTCCGATGACATACCACCGTTGGGGAGGTCTCGGAAGCCATCGCTATCAGATAGGCTTCTCCGGTGATACGCACATCAGGTGGGAAGTCCTGGGCTATCTGCCGTATTTTACGGCTACGGCATCAAATGTCTGCTATGGATACTGGGGCCATGACCTGGGAGGCCATATGCAGAGGTCGAAGGACCTTACGGATCCCGAGCTTTATACAAGATGGCTTCAATACGGAGTGTTCTCGCCATTGTTCAAGACTCATTGCACAAGCTCCGACATCATTGAGAGAAGATTCTGGATGTTCCCGGAGCACTATGGATATATGAAGGATGCCCTTGAACTCCGTTATGCCCTTTCTCCGTACATCTACGATGCTGCCCGTCAGGCATATGATACAGGAGTTTCCGTGTGCCGTCCTATGTATTATGATTATCCGGAGGATGACAATGCCTACACATGGAAGGAGCAGTATATGTTCGGTGACAATATCCTTGCCGCTACTGTATGCCGTCCTGCGGACAAGGAAACCGGCCTTGCTGAGAGAACAGTGTGGTTCCCTGCCGGAAATGACTGGTATGATATGGCTCACCGCAAAATGATCAGGGGAGGTGCCGTCCGGACACTCCATTATACCATAGCTGAGAACGCATGGTTTGTCAAGGCCGGTGCGATAATCCCTATGGCGGCGGAAGGTATACAGAATCTTCAGGAGAAGAACAATGGACTTCGTCTTTATGTTGCTCCGGGCACGGGCACGAGTGTATATGAACATTATGAGGATGACGGGGAGAGCCGGGCATATGAAGTGGAATATGCTTTCACAAAGATTACGAAGAAATCAACATCTGCGTCCTGCACTGTCGAGGTCGCTGCACGTGAGGGAATTTACGGAGGGATGTCTGAGGACAGGAAGCTCACTTTGCTTTTCGGAGGACTTTCCCGAAAGCCGTCATCTGTCAGAGTCAACGGAACGGATACTGCATGTGAATTTGATTCCGAAACCTCGGAGGCTTGTGTATGCCTGCCTTTAATGTCTGCGTCTGATGCAGTTACTGTCAGTGTTAAATATTAAATGCAATGATTAGAAAATCTCTTTTGACAATTATTCTGATGTTGCTTGCCTTTGCCGGCTGCAGCGTCAATGTACAACATCATGTGCCTGAGGCTCGAGATGTGGCAATGTATCAGATAAATCCGCGTGTATTTGCTGCTGAGCATTCATTCAAAGCAATTACCGGACAGCTTGATTTGATTCAGGAGTTGGGCGTGAATGTGCTTTGGTTCATGCCTATATATGAAATAGGTCAGGAAAATTCGGTAAATTCTCCATATTGCATAAAGGATTATACTTCGGTAAATCCGGAGTTCGGAACAATTGAAGATTTTGATGTTCTTGTAAATGAAGCTCATAAAAGAGGGTTAAGCGTAATCCTGGACTGGGTCGCCAACCATACGTCGTGGGATTGTGCCTGGCTTGACGAGAATCCGGAATGGTACACAAGGGATTCGCTTGGGAATGTCACGCATCCTGCCGGAACGGGATGGAAAGATGTCGCAGACCTGGATTTCAGCAATCAGGATATGCGTAATGCGATGATAGAGGACATGAAGTACTGGATTATAGAGCATAATGTTGATGGCTTCCGCTGTGATGCAGCCGATTATGTCCCTTTCGATTTCTGGAAGCAGGCCGTGTCCGAACTTAGGGCTATTCCGGACCGCACTCTTCTGCTTCTTGCGGAGGGGCAGAGAAAAGATCATTTCGATGCCGGTTTTGACATGAATTATGCATGGGGCTATCTCGCCGCCATGCGAAAGGTGTTCGGCCGCAATGCTCCGGTTACTGCGCTCATTGAGGCTGATCTTCGTGAGTATGAAGGCGTGGAGCCGGAGAAGGTTAAGCTTAGGTTCACTACCAATCATGATGAGGCTGTGCGCAGGTCTGCAGTTGATGAATTCGGTGGTGAAAGGCAGGCAATGGCGGCCTTTGTCGCAACTGTGTTTATTCGTGGCGGAATGCTTATATATGATTCCCAGGAAGTCGGGTTCAGGGGCGGAATTGATTTCTTCAGGCACGTTCCTGTTGACTGGACTTCAAATCCGGAATATAGGGAAGAATACAAATCTCTTGTCAAATTCTATAACGGGCATCCTGCTGTAAGGAAGGGCCATCTTGTCACTTATCCTCATGATGACGTTCTCATGTTCGAACGCATTTTTGAAAATGACCATGTGTTTGTAGCCGTGAACCTTAGGGACAGGGACGTCAATGTGTCTGATATGAGTGGCAATACATGGTATCTCCGTCCATTTGAATACGTAATCGAGGAACGTTCAAATAATTAGATTATGAGAAAATATTTAGTGACCATTATTGCGTCTGCTCTGATTATGCTGTCGCTTAATGCAAAGGTAAGGCCGGCTAATGACGGTCAGGTGACACGTGTAGAGCCTCCATGCTGGTGGACTGGCATGAATACGGGACTTCAGCTCATGGTGCAGGGGCCCGGAATCAGTGGGTATGACGTGAGGTTTGAAAAAGGACTTGTCATAACCGAAGTGCATAAGGCGGACAACCCCGATTTTCTTTTCCTTGATGTGGCAATTCCAGACTCTGTGAAGGAAGGTGTCTATGACCTTGTATTCACTAAGGGAAGGGATAAATTCAGCTACGCATACTATATAGGGAAGAAAGCGGACGGGCCACGTGAAAGTTTTACGTCCAGGGATGTGATTTATCTTATCGTTCCGGATCGTTTTGCAAACGGAGACCCGTCAAACGATTCTTCCTGCAATACGGCTGAAGAGGCCAGAAGGGATGCGCCTATGGGACGGCATGGTGGCGACATCAGAGGCATTATGGATCACATGGACTATATTGCCGATCTCGGTGCCACTGCAATATGGATGACTCCTCTCCTTGAGGACAATGCCCGCCGTGGCTCTTACCATGGATATGCGTGCTCGGATTATTACAACATCGACCCGCGCTTCGGTGACAATGCCCTTTATAGGGAGATGGTGGACATGGCACATGAGCATGGCTTGAAAGTGATTATGGATATTGTCACCAACCATTGCGGCACTGAACATTGGTGGATGAAGGACATGCCTTTCAAGGACTGGGTCCACATGAATGAGCCTTATTTCAATTCCAACCATATGTATTCTCTCGCCTTGGATCCGAATGCTTCTGAAGCTGACCGTAAACTGATGGAAGAGGGATGGTTTTCGCGCGGCATGCCGGACATGAATCTTGATAATCCCTATCTGCTCAAATATTTCCAGCAGTGGGCCATTTGGTGGATTGAATATTCAGGACTTGACGGTTTCCGCGTGGACACATATTTTTACAACGAAAAAATTCCCATGTCATATTGGTGCAAGGCCGTTACGGACGAATATCCATGGTTCAACATAGTGGGAGAAAACTGGAACAGCAATCCTGACATGGTGGCCTACTGGCAGAAAGACAATCCTAATCCTGACGGATTCAATTCCAATCTTCCTTCAATCATGGACTTCCCGCTAAGGGATGCCGTAAATGCAGCTCTTGCACTCCCGCTGCCTTCAGAGGTAGCCGTACCGGAACAGCAGAGCGGGCGGCGCGGGAGTAAAGAGCCGGACATGATGTCTGTCTACAATGTGCTTGCCCGTGACTTCCAGTACCATGACATCGGCAACCTGCTTCTGTTCTGGTCCAATCACGACACGGCCCGTATCGGTGATGTGTTCGGACATGATTTGTCCAAGATGAAGCTTGCTTTTGCCATGCTTGCAACCATGCGCGGCATACCTCAGATGTTCTATGGAGATGAACTTATGTTTTCCATAAATACTTCAAGGCGTGATGATGGCCGTCTCAGGATGGATTTCCCGGGAGGTTGGGATGGGGACGAGGTGAATCTTTTCACGGAGGAAGGCCGGAAGGCTGCCGCAGCCGATTCGGGATGGGCCGATGCCGCTGACCTTCATGATTATGTGAAGACGCTTCTCAACTGGCGCAAAGATAAAAAGGTCATTCACTCAGGCAAGACAATGCATTTCATTCCGCGAAACAACACATATGCATATTTCAGATATGACGATTCTGACCTTGTATTCGTGTATGTCAACAATTCGGATGAAGACGCAAAGGTCACATGGTCGCGTTTTGAAGAGATTGCAGGAAATCTCAAAGAAGGGCGCAATGTACTGACCGGCGAGACCGTTACAGTCAATGATGACACTATAGTGCCTGCAAATACTGCGCTTGTCGTTGAATACGCCAGATAGGGATTTCAGTTCTCCAGCCAGGAGAGAAATTCCTTTGCCCTGGAACGGGAGACGGTAAAATTGAGCATTGGGCCATTCTCAGAGTCTCCGGACGGACTTTCGACTGTGATGAACAGTCTTCCGTCCAGAGACTTTGTTATGCTGTGTATGCTGTCTTTGGACACAATGCATCCACGTGATATCCTGAAGAATTTTTCAGGATCTATACAGGATGTCATAGTGTCAAGGGTCTCTTTTATTGCATGTTTCCGTCCCTCTTTGGTGATGGCATAATTTTCCTTGGACTCGGAAATGAAGCACATGACGGAAGGAATGCCGACAGGGATGATGTGGCCGTCATTGTAAGTCAGGATCCTTTCTTTATACTCAATTTTGTTTCTTGCCGAAAGTGCGGCCAGCAGATTGTTCAGATTAGTTGAACATATGCTGTCGCGACACCTTCCGATAGCTCTCTTCAGCGCTTCTGCTTTGATGGGCTTCATCAAATAATCTATGCAGTTTTCTTCGAAAGCTTTCAACGCGTATCTGTCAAATGCCGTAGTGATTATCACATGGGAATTGATTTTCGTGTTGCGGAATATCTCAAAACAACTGCCGTCAATCAGCATGACATCCATGAATATTATGTCTGCTGCATTCCCGGGGGCATTTAGCCATGCGATGCTGTCTTGTACACTATCCGTCATGGCGACAATTTCTATCTCGGGAAAGATGTCTTTGATGGTCTTTGCGAGGAAGTCCCTTGCCATGACTTCATCTTCAATTATCATAGTCTTGATTGCAGTGTCATTCATAAAAGCGGAATTGAAACGGAATAATGACTGTCGTTTTTTTCTATATGAATCTTCTTTTCGCAGTTGTCCAGATAGCTTTGTCTCACATATTCCAGCCCATGTCCTGTAGACTCAAGAGGGGACAGTCTTGGAATGAGGTTGTTCCTTATGGTTATGAAACAACTGTCTGAGGATACATTGATGATGAGGGGATTTTTTGCCGGTGTCGCGTTATGTTTGACCGCATTCTCCACAAGGAGCTGTACTGAGTATGTCACCACAAAGCGCTGCATGTCTTTCTCCGGTATGTCATATGTTATCTCCAGGCCTTTAGGGAATCTTACTTTCAGCAATTCCATGTAGTTTGCCACGTAAGACATTTCTTCTTTCAAAGTAATTAGAGAGTCGTTTTCATATTTCAGCATATGCCGGTATAGTTCGGTGAGGTGACTGATGAATGTTCTTGCATCCGTATTTTTCTCTTCTGCAACCATGCAGTCCAAAATGTTGAGGTTGTTGAACAGGAAATGCGGACTGACCTGACGCTTGAGACTTATGTATTGTGCCTTTGCCTGGTTTGCTTTGATTTTTTCCTCCATGGCGTCCCGTCGCGCCTCGAACAGGTAATTTATGAGGAATACCAAAGAATATACGGCAATCTCGATTATGACAGCTACAGTGGTCATTCCGATGAAATTGTCTGTAAGGCCTATGCACTTACCCTCATTAGCAATGAACTTCATCATCAGCCCGGCCATGGCAGGGCCGCATATCAGAAGCAATATCAAGTGTTTTATTATGTTGTGCTGAAGCCTGCCGTTCCTGCAGCTTTTTATGAATGCTATTGTAATGACTGTCATTGTCATAAGCGTCATGGGGTGTGACAGGAATACGGAGATGGTCTCCCGTATGTTGTGGTCTTGGAGGAAATTATGAATCAGATAGCTCTCGAAGAAGATTCTTGCCAATAAAATAGCAAATGCAGCAGCCGTCAGATATGCCATGTGCTTTTCTTTTAGGCTGTCATAATCGGTGGTGCCTTTGGGTATTTTTTCCGCAAACAGCACAAGGCCATATCCGATTATGCATGTAGTCAGCATAGTGGATGCCATCCCTCTCCATGGTGATGCCATCCCGACGGCACTCAGTATGTTTCCTATTTCCTTCCCGAGGATAATGCCCAGAATATTAGTGAGGATTATGCAGATTGCCGTGACGTTTAAAGAAAGCCTTTCCCTGATGCATATGATTGAAGCCATAGCCAAAGATATGATTGTCAGAAAATATGTTCTGTCAATGCCCGCTCTTATGCATAGCCACGTGGCAAGTACATGCAGGAATGCGAATATGATTATAAGCCAATGGATATCAAGCGCTTTTTTCATAGTTCATTCTCAATTGAAAACGACCGTTTCCGCTACCTTTCTCAAATATGCCGCTTTTTCCGGCTCAAGGCCGCAGTCGGCAGGTGTGCCGTTGAATGTCTGCCCCGTTATCATGATGTAATTGACACAAGCCTTGAGATATGTTCCGTAATGCGACTGATGCTTGTCGTCGGTATCGTATAGACAGATTCCTCTGTTCTCTTTGAAGACAGTCTCAAAGGCCTTGCCTATAGGGGAAACCTCACCTCCGTTTTGGCCGGCCATGTAATGCGTGCCTTCGTCGAGAAGGCCGGTAAATGTCATGTAATCCCCAAATCCGCCTGATTCTTGTGCCGGATATGCCCATGTCTGCTCCAGGATTATCCTGCATTCGGGTGAATATTCAAGCACCATGTCTGAAAGTGCCAGATAATCAAGCGGCACATTACCGTATTTCTCAGGTTCGGCGGCATATCTTGCGGGATTCTGGCTTTGGTCCTGAAGAATGGCTATGTCATAGTTGCCGTATGATATTTCATTTGCGGTAAGTGTCAGCCCTCTGTGCTGTCCTAAAGTCTGTCCTCCTTTAAGATGGGCTCTTATGTTGAAATAATGTCCCTGGCTCCATGCGATTTCTTTGAGCATGGACGGGGCATTGGAGAAGTATGTGAACGAATTGCCGATGCACAGGATGCGCGTCGTGTCTGCCGGGACGGACAGACCGTAATTCTGGATGTAGGCTCCATTGAAACCGTGTCCGGCTAATCCGATGGCTCCATCAGGTGAGTGAGGGTCCTGCGGTCTGCCGCTGCATGTAATGCCACCCGTGGCTCTGAACCGGATTTTAAGTGAGCCTCCGTTTATTTTTCTTCCAAGCCTGAAGGTCTGATAGACACTTGTGTATTCATGATTTGCACCTTTGGCTATTCCGGAGCATGCGAAAGAGTATTTAAGATCTGGCTTCTCTGGGATTGGCCTTAGATTTTCCTGAATACTTTTCCATTTCCCGGCTTCCAGATATTCAATAATGAAGTATTTGGGAGAATCTGAACTGCTGATAATAGTGGCTTCAATTTCTATGTTGCTGCCTTTCCCCAAGTTTTTTACCGGAACGCTGAAAAGCAGAAAATCATTTTCGCAGAGCGTGCTGACAAACGGTCTTCCGTTGACATCTTCATAATAAAAAGGTATGGTTTCCCGGCTTTTGTCCCTGACTGCTGTGATTTGTGCCGGAGAGCCGTTCATTGTGTTGATGAAATGTCTGTCAGATGTCCAGTTGCCGGCATAAAGAGTCGTGTTCCTTTCCATGAATATCCATCGTGCCGGAAATTCATCCGTGCAAGTTTGCGGATGTGGGGCGCAGCATTGTGCGAACCCTGAAATTACGGTGACGCCAATGATGATTATAAGTGTTCTTGAAATTTTCATAAGATGTCAAATATCCGGTAAGTTAAGAAGAATCAGATATAAATCCAAATAAAAATATGTCAAGCTGGATATGCCGCGTGCAGTCATCTGAAAGCGATGCCGCGATAGGTTTTTAATGAAAAGTTTCTTATTTTTGCATTTAGGCCTGATGCCTTGCAGCTCCCGGCCGAAACAGTAGTTTGTAAGATAAAACGATATATGAGTTCATTCGTAGTAGAGGGCGGGCATAAGCTCAGTGGAGTCATCCGTCCGCAAGGGGCAAAGAATGAGGCGCTGCAGGTGATAAGTGCTGTGCTTCTCACGTCAGAAGAGGTGAAAATCTCCAATATCCCGGAGATTCTTGACATAAAGAATCTTATTCTCCTGCTTGAGGGCATGGGTGTCTCCGTCACAAGGCTTGACAAGGGCGTATATGTTTTCAAGGCTGACAATATTGACAGGGAGTATGTCTCCAGCGCGGACTTTGTTGCCAAGTGTGCCAAGCTGCGCGGTTCCGTGATGGTTGTCGGACCTCTTCTTGCGCGTTTCGGACAGGCATATTTCCCGAAGCCGGGAGGTGACAAGATCGGGCGCCGCAGGGTCGATACGCATATCCAGGGAATGATGAAGCTCGGGGCGGAACATGACTATGACCCGTCAAGGAAGGCGTTTTTCCTGCATGTTCCCCAGGGGCGTCATCTGAAGGGGCAGTATATGCTTCTGGATGAGGCTTCTGTGACGGGTACTGCGAATATTCTCATGGCGTCTGTGCTTGCGGAAGGGGAGACGACGATTTACAATGCTGCCTGTGAACCGTATGTGCAGCAGCTTGCGAGGCTGCTTGTTGCCATGGGGGCGCAGATTGAAGGCATCGGCTCGAATCTTCTGAAGATACACGGCGTGAAGAGCCTGCACGGGGCGGAACATGTTATTCTTCCAGACATGATTGAGGTCGGGTCTTTCATCGGCATGGCTGCCATGAACCGGAGCGCGATAACCATAAAGGATGTATCTTATGAGAATCTCGGCATTATTCCGGAATGTTTCCGCCGTCTTGGGGTGCAGCTGGAGCAGCGCGGGGATGACATATATGTGCCTGAGCAGGAAAGCTATGTGATTGATTCGTTTATGGACGGGTCTATAATGACGCTTGCTGATGCTCCGTGGCCGGGACTCACCCCTGACCTTCTGAGCGTGATGCTTGTGATGGCCATCCAGTGCAAGGGCAGTGTCCTGATTCATCAGAAGATGTTTGAGAGCCGCCTTTTCTTTGTCGATAAGCTGATTGACATGGGAGCGCAGATTATCTTGTGCGATCCTCACAGGGCCGTGGTGATAGGCCATGACCACCATTACAGCCTGCGTGCCGGCAACATGACCTCTCCGGACATCCGCGCCGGAATCGCCATGCTGATTGCCGCCATGTCCGCCAAAGGCACAAGCGTAATCAGCAATATAGAGCAGATAGACCGCGGCTACGAAGACATAGACCTCCGCCTGAACGCCCTCGGCGCCCGCATCACCCGTCAGTAATATATGCTATTTCTTGTCTTCGCCAAAGGCTGAGGGGCAGCAGCAGGCCATATCGGAGAGCTTTACCTATTGGATGAAATATTAAACGGACAACGATGAAAAGAAGTATTTTATTATTCGTACTGGCATTGTCTTCACTGGTTTCTTGTGAGAAGCCAGAAATCCTTGACGGATGGCCAGTTGTGAATCCATACAACAGGTTTATCCTTACGAACAGTCTTGACGTACCGGTAGAAATTACTTCATATAAATTGCAGAATCAGCAAAGCATAAGCCTGGCACCTGACAGTAGCTATGGGTATTGGACGATGATTGTACTTCCGGCTTTGACTTTCGAAGAAGATAAAATATATTTTTTCCATTATGATTCGCTGATGTTGTCTTCACCGTATCACAACCATGTCATAATATCTGTATTGGATTTGCATGCACTATCGGATATCCGTGAAATTGAAAACGGCTTTGAGAAGGAGTTCGTGATAACGGAAAACATAGAAACGGACTGAGTCCTATTTCTTACGGATAATGTTGAGGCCGTCGCGAAGGGGGAGTATCACGGACTCTACGCGGCGGTCGTCTCTTATCATGTCATTGAAACGTGCGATTCCGCGTGTCTGCTTGTCCTGCGGAAGCGGGTCCTGGCACACTTTCCCGTCCCACAGCACATTGTCGGCAAGGATGAGACCTCCCGGACGCACCATGTCAAAGACAAGCTCATAATACTCGCAGTATTCGCGTTTGTTCGCATCCATATATACGATGTCATATTGCTTGTCCGGGGCGCAGATCCCGTTTTCGCGGTCTCTCATTTCAGACAGCATCCGTTTGAGGGTCTCCTTGCAGTCTCCGATATGCAGGGTTATCCTGTCCGAAAGTCCTGCTCTGCCGAAGCCCTCAAGTATGAGGTCCTCAAGCTCATCATTAAGCTCCAAAGTGTCAAGATGCCCGTTCTCATCAAGGGCGGAAGCCATGCATATGGCCGAGTAGCCGGTGAAAGTTCCCAATTCCAGAATCCTCTCTGCCTTTGTCATCTGCACAAGCATGCGCATGAATTGTCCCTGTACTGCGCCGGACAGCATCCTTGCATGATTTGTCCTCAGATGTGTCTGCTTCTCGACCCATGAGAGAGCATCAGACTGAGGGGTCGCATGCTCCTTTATATAGTTGTAGATATTTTCCATTTCGCTTAAAGATAAATCAGTCTGGACAGCTTGTCCGGAGAGAAAATTTCACATGCCATTTCCCGCACATCCTCTGCTGTGATGGCCTCCACCATACGGAGCGTCTGCTGCGGCCCTGTTATCTTCCCGTAGGACAGAAGTCCTTTGCCCATTGACAGGCATTGGGTCTCGCCGTTGTCCGAGCTTATGGCAAGCTGGCCGAGCAACTGTTTCTTTGCGGCTTTCAGTTTGCGCTCTGACAATGTCCCGCTGCGCAGCTTGTCCAGCACTTTTCCTATGGCTTTCAGGCATTTGTCCAGATTGTCCCTGTCGCATCCGAGGCATATTGCGGCTATTCCGGTGTCCGCATATTGTGTGTATGAGCATTCCACTCCGTACACCCATCCGTTCTTTTCCCGTAAGACCGAGTTCAGCAGGGAGTTGCTTGCCGGCCCTCCGAGTATATTGCACAGAAGCACAGCCGCAAGCCTTTCCCGTTCCTGATACAGCGACGGGGCCAGCCCTCCTATGACGCAATTGGCCTGATGGCTTCTTTTGTTTACGGTCTTGTCAAACGGTTCCGCTGCCGGAGCCATGTATGTGCCGCAGGCTTTGCCTGAACCGCTTTCTTCCCGTTCGCTGCTGCCGTTCTTTCCGAAATATTTCTCCGCAAGTCTGACAGCCGCTTTCTCCATTTTGCTCTCCTCTATGTCTGCGACCACCGTAAATGCCATCTTTTCCGGACGGAATTTCTCCCTCACGAACCGGAGCAGCTCGTCACGTGTCATTTTTCTTACAGATGCAGCCGTACCGAGTATGTTTCCTCCGAGCGGATGACCCTTGAAAAGCATCTCTTCGAATCTGTCATAGATGTCTTCGGACGGGGTGTCCTTGTACGAGTTTATCTCGTCGATCACGACACCTTTCTCCGTCTGTATCTCATGCTCAGGGAATGTCGGCTCCGTGGCCAGCTCGAACAGGAGTGAGGCGGCCTTTCCGAGGTCTTCTTTCAGCACGGTGGCATGAAATACAATCTCTTCCTTTGTCGTATATGCGTTAAGCTCCCCGCCAAGCCTGTCGAGGTAACCGTTTATCACAGAAGCGCTCCTGCGTTCCGTGCCTTTGAATATCGTATGTTCTATGAAATGTGCAGTCCCGTTGTGGAAGCCCTCCTCGTCCCTTGTGCCGCATTTGATGCTCAATGCGCAATATCCTACGGACGAATTGCTCCTCTTTACGGCATACTGCATTCCGCAATCTGCTTTGCCGCTTATCATTATATTCTCATTCGCAGTTATTAATGTCCCCTATAGGAGATTATTCTCTTGAGGTCCTCTGGGAGGAAACCCGGTCCCGTCTTTTTGCCAATCCGGTGCCTGCGGTAGTAATATATTTCATGGGTGGAAGTGTTTATGAGCATTTTGTAGCAATAGGAACCCGGTTGCGGGCAATCCGGCGCTACGGTATAGCTCACGAGAACATTCGGCTCATTTTCAATCATATACTCGTCGGCGCTGTCTTCATCTGTCACTGATATGGACGAGTCGAAATGCGTGTCCCTGAATGTGCGTGTTATTTCGGAATTGAGGTCTTCTTCCGCGAAGATTATGTCCATGCCTCCCGATTTTGGCATGTTGAGCGTGTAGTTGCTCAGTCCGGTATATCCGCTCAGGTCCCTCTCCATTGAGTCCAGGGTATATTGCTGGATGATGTCTATGAATGCTGGAAGGAAAACCAGCTCGCGTCCCGAAGGATTTTCGGCCGGGCACAGCGGCATTGACACCACTTCGAGCATCTCATCTATTCCGAAGGCTGCCTTAGGCCCTCCCTTGACAAGGGTAAGGAAAGTGATTCCGGGAGTGTCTTCTTTCTTGAATCTTCCGCTTGCCGTTATGAGGAAGTAATATTCGCTGTTTTCCTTAAGTGAGTTGAATTCTTCGGTTGTACAGAATTCATATGGGGAAATGCGCCATCTTGATGCTATCTCGTCTTTGAGTGAACTGTCGTAGAATGCGTTGCCGGTGAGGACGACTTTGGTGACTTTCCCCGTGAAGTCGCTTATCTTGATTTTTTTCGTGTTGATTTGTGCCTGTGCGCCGGCTATCAGCGGAAATGCCAATGATGCAAGAAGTATCAGGATTCTTTTCATGTCAGGATTCTGTTTAATAAGTATTGGTATATGTGCAAACGGGCGCAAAGTTACAAAATTAGTGCTATATTTGTACTTCGCACATATGTACGTTTGTGCCTTGGCAAAAGTTCTTACGTTCTGCTATGGGCTTTTAAGTATATATGCCGGTTATGACTAAAGAACAAGTATGTCCCAGTATATAGTATCTGCAAGAAAATACAGGCCAGACTCTTTCGGAACACTGATTGGCCAGGACAATATAGCGCAGACCCTGAAGAACTCCATTCTCAGGGGCCAGCTTGCGCATGCCTACCTTTTCTGCGGTCCGCGCGGAGTCGGAAAGACTACCACGGCCCGCATTTTCGCAAAAATGATAAACTGCTCCGACCCTACGGAGAATATGGAACCGTGCGGAAAGTGCGAGTCCTGCCTCTCTTTCGCAGAAGGGCGCTCATATTGCATACATGAGCTGGACGCGGCCTCGAACAATGGCGTGGATGACATCAAGGCCCTTATGGACCAGGTACGCATACCTCCGCAGGTGGGACGATACAGCGTTTATATCATTGATGAGGTCCACATGCTCTCTCAGTCGGCTTTCAACGCCTTTCTGAAAACACTTGAGGAGCCGCCTGCCCATGCCATCTTCATTCTTGCCACGACAGAGAAGCACAAGATTCTTCCTACGATTCTTTCGAGGTGTCAGACATATGATTTCAACAGGATAACTGTGGAGAACATAGTCAGGAATCTCAGGATGGTGGCCTCCGGTGAAGGGGTGACCATTGATGACGAGTCGCTTCATGTGATTGCGCATAAGGCAGACGGGGCGATGAGGGACGCTCTCACGATTTTTGACCAGACGGTGGCGTTCTGCGGAACGGATGTGAAGTATGAGGATGTGCTTCGGAATCTTAATGTGCTTGATTATGAGTACAGCTTTTCGCTGGTTGATGCGTTCCTTGCCGGTGACTGGTCTTCCGCGCTCATGACTTTTGACGGGATTCTTGCTAAAGGTTTCAATGCCCTGCATTTCGTGGCGGCCCTTTCGTCACATCTCAGGGATTTGCTTGTCAGCAAGAGCGGAGGGCTTGAGGCTCTTCTTGAATTGCCTGAGTCTCTTAAGAAAAAGTATATGGAACAGGCGTCAAGGTGTCCTTTGCAGTTCCTCTATGAGGCTTTGGGCATCACTGCGCAATGTGAATCGGGATACCGTGCAAGCGTGAATCCCCGCCTGCATATAGAGTTCTCGCTGATGAGGCTCAGTTTCCTTATGAACCGTCAGGCCGGAGTCCAGGCTGCTGCCCAACCCGTTGCCGTTCAACCAGTCGCCGCTCAACCGGCAGCTGTTCAGCAGACTTCCGTTCAGCCGGCATCATCCCGTCCTGTCCAGGCACAACAGCCTGCAGTGCAGCCTTCTATGGCTCAACCGGTACCGGCCCGGCAAACATCTCAGCAAACTGTAGCTCAAGAGACACCTGCCCGACAGGCGTCAGAGCAGCAAGTTTCAGTGCAGAATGAGCCTGCCCAGCCGTCTGCCGTTCAGCCGGCAGCGGCGGCTCCTTCGGTTCCCGAAGGACAGGTCCCTGCAAGGGACCGGCGTGCGCGTAGCGCCCGCCCGACCGCCTCCCTTTCGCTCAAATCCATGATGGAGGCAGCTCCGGAAGTTGCCGCTGCAGCAGTTGAGGACACTCCTCTTCCTGAGGATGAACTGCTGATTGAAAAGTGGCCCGAGCTTGCAAAGCAATATGAAGACAAGCCTCGCCTGGCGAGCATGCTTACGACTACCACCCTTACAATTGAGCCTTCCGACTCGGCCAAGACTGTGATTTTCCGTGTCGTCAACGAAGCGCAGAAAGAGTGGGTCGAGTCAAAGCTCCTTCATGACCTTGAGGGCAGCTACCGCAAGATAGTCGGCTCGATGAAAGTATATCTCAGGGTAAGCGTCACGCAGGATACAGTCGAGCATAAGAAAATATACATGCCGAGTGAAAAGGCCAAGGAACTTATGTCGGAAAATGACGAGGTGAAGAATCTTGTAAAGGATTTCGGGCTTGATATCAAATAAACGTGCAAAGGCACAAAACAAACGTGAGAAATGAAACTTCGTTGCGAAAACTTAGTAAAGAAATATGGCCCGCGCACAGTCGTGAAGGGCGTTTCCATGGAAGTGGAGCAAGGCGAGATTGTCGGCTTTCTCGGTCCTAACGGTGCGGGAAAGACCACGAGCTTCTATATGATAACGGGCCTTATCGTTCCGAATGCCGGCAAAATCTTCCTGGATGATGAGGAAATAACCAAGCTTCCCATGTTCAAGCGCGCTCAGAAAGGCGTAGGATATCTTGCCCAGGAAGCCTCTGTGTTCCGTCACATGAGCGTGGAGGACAACATAATGTCCGTAATGGAGATGTCCAGACAGTTCTCCAAAGCGGAAAGGAAAGACCGCCTGGAGTCACTTCTTGACGAGTTCAACCTCCATAAGGTGCGCAAGAGCAAGGGAATACAGCTTTCCGGAGGAGAGCGCCGCCGCTGTGAGATTGCCAGGGCCTTGGCTATCGACCCGAAGTTCATCCTGCTTGACGAACCTTTCGCCGGTGTGGACCCGATTGCTGTGGAGGACATCCAATATATCATCGCAAAACTGAAATACAAGAATATCGGAGTCATCATCACAGACCATAACGTGGGTGAGACGCTTGCCATCATTGACCGTGCATATCTTCTCTATGAAGGCTCCATTCTGCAGAGCGGAACTCCGGAGGCATTGGCAGCCGATGATGAGGTGCGCACGAAATATCTCGGCTCCAATTTTGTGCTCAAGCGCTCTGATGCTTTCCTGCGCGCCGAATCAGGCGGACCGCAGAGGCTCAACACTCAGGCCGAGCACGATGCCCTTGCCTCACTCAAAAGCAGCAGGGAACAATAATAAGGGATTACCATTTGCTTGCATGCTGTGGCAAGCTGCAATGGAAAAATTGGAAAACGGTAAAAATATCGCGCGATTTTTTTACCGTTTTTCTTTTTGTGAGCATTCGGTAAAAATTTTGGCCGATTCTTAAACCGTTTTTGATAAATGCATTGATTCAATGCCAAATAGACCTGCCTGCCAATTTGTTCCATTGCCCTGGTGAGCATAAGGGCGCGATGCAAGTCACGTAAAGAAAAACAGGGTGAGCAAAAGTTACTTTGCCCACCCTATTTCGCTTGTATCCGTCTGCGGATTATTTCACGCGCTCGCCATATGAACGGTCAGTCGTGTTGACACGGATCTTCTCTCCCTGGTTGATGAAAAGAGGAGCCATGATGGTTGCGCCTGTCTCGAGGGTGACTTCCTTGAGAGCATTTGTTGATGCGGTGTCACCCTTGACTGCAGGCTCGCTGTAAGTCACCTCAAGCTCGACATATGTAGGAAGCTCGCAAGTGAGACAGCGCTCCTCATCAGCGAGGAACATCATTTCCACATGCTGGCCCTCTTTCATGAGGTCTGCATTATCCACGAGGTCAGTGTCAAGGTGAATCTGCTCGAAAGTCTCCTCGTGCATGAAGTTGAAACCGTCCTCGTCCTTGTAGAGGAACTGGTAAGGCCTTCTCTCGACATTGATGGTCTCGATTTTTGCACCTGCAGTGAATGTGTTCTCAAGTATGCGTCCGTTCTCGAGGTTACGGAGCTTTGTCTTTACGAAAGCTGGACCCTTGCCAGGCTTCACGTGCTGGAACCATACGATTGAGCATGGCTTGCCGTTGAAGTTGAGGTAAAGTCCGTTCTTGAAGTCAGCTGTTGTTGCCATAAAAAGTATATGTTTTTATTGATAATTCTGAAAATCCGGCTGCAAAAATAGAAAAATGTAGCTATCCGACCAAAAAAAATACTGATTATCAGACATTGTAGGTCTGCTCCCAGTCCTGAGCGAACTTGTTGAGACTGAGCACATGTTCCGCCACATCCTCCAGCAGCCACTTAGGCGTGGAAGTGGCCCCGCAGATTCCTACCTTGTCGTCTGCACGGAACCATTCGCGCTTTATGTCATCGACTGAATCAATATGGTATGTCCTTATATTCAGGGATTTGCACAGGTCGCAGAGCACTTTCCCGTTTGAACTTGCCTTGCCTGACACGAAAATGATGAGGTCATGCTCGAGAGCGAACTTCGAAAGCCGCTCATGCCTTGTGGCCACCTGCGAGCAGATTGTGTCATGCACCACCAGCATGCGTGTACCTTTGAACCTCTCGACAGAAAGCTCGCAGTATCCGGCCATCAGCTCCTCGAGCCTTGAGCACAGTCTCGAATATTCTGCCGGGCTCTTTGTCGTCTGGCTGAACACTTCAGTAGGCACGCCAAGGCTTATGGTGCCGTCTTCGACCGCCTTTTCCAGCATGGCGAGGTCTTCGACCACTGTTGCCATGCCGTCTGTCTGCCCGATAAGTCCGAGCACTTCCGCATGTCCTATCTTGCCGAATATGAGAATCTGACCTTTGCCGGCCTCTTTCTGTGAATTATAGGCGTCCTTGATGCTCTTCTGAAGCTGCAGCACGACAGGGCAGGTGCAGTCTATAACATTGAATCCGAGCTTTTCCGCCAGGCGGTATGTCTGTGGCGGTTCGCCGTGCGCCCTTATAAGGAGCACCTCTCCGCTTGCGTCAACCATTTCCCCGAGGTCTTCCTTGTCAATCGTCACAAGGCCCTCATTGACAAGCCTTGCAAGTTCCGCATCATTGTGCACGATTGCCCCCAGCGAATAAAGACGCTTCTGTTGCCCGTCTTCCCTTTTTCCGTCCTTGAGGAACTCCTCGGCTTTTCCTATTGCCCTTATCACTCCGGCGCAGAAACCGGAATTCTTGTCGATATCTACCGTAATGCTCATCTCAGGAGAATGTTATGCGCAGCAGAAACGCTCCGCTATGATGTTTCTCAGCCACTTCATCTGGTCTTCCATGGTCATGTCTGAATTGTCAAGCACAACCGCATCTTCCGCCTTGGCCAGAGGTGAGGTCTCTCTGTGTGAATCTATCCAGTCACGCTCCTGAAGGTTTTTCAGCACGTCGTTTAAGTCGGCCTCTTCACCCTTGGAATGCATCTCGTCAGCCCTTCTGCGCGCCCTTACCATAGGGTCGGCAGTCATGAATATCTTTAGCTCCGCATCCGGGAACACTGTGGTTCCGATGTCACGCCCGTCCATTACCACGCGCTTCAGCTTTCCGAACTCCCTGAGCTTTTTGTCAACGAACTCCCTCACCTGAGGAACAGTAGCTATCGGGCTTACCTTGTCTGCCACGGCAAGGGACCTGATTTCCCTCTCTATGCACCTGTCTCCTATATATGTGCCTTTTTCTCCGAAATGCAGGTCAAGTCCATCAAGGGCCTTGTCAAGTCCGGGGACGTCAATGCTGCCGTCCGCGTCAATGTAGCCGTTCTCTATGGCGAACAGGGTGACGCCTCTGTAGAGCGCTCCGGAGTCAAGATAAAGAAAAGAAAATTCGTTTGCTATGATTTTTGCAAAGGAGCTCTTCCCTGTGGAAGAGTAGCCGTCAACGGCTATGATTATGTCGGGTATGCGCATATTCAGGTCTGGTACACAAAACGTTTTTGAAGTAACTCCGCAAAATTATAAAATATTGTGTAAACTCCCAAAAATGTCGATGTTTGTCCCGGGCACACATATACGCGCGCTCATATATACGCCTTGGTTTCGGCATAGGGAAAATAAATTTTCCCTATGCTCTCGACTTTACGTATATTTGTCAAATTTTGTAAAGAACATAAACTTTTGGACAATATGAAAATTCTTGTTATTGATGATGAAAGGTCCATCAGAAACTCTCTGAAGGAGATACTGGCGGACGAAGGCTATGATGTGGATGTCGCGGAAAACGGTGTTCAGGGCTGCGAGATGGTGGAGAAGGAAAAATACCGCGTGATTTTCTGTGACATCAAGATGCCGGAGATGGACGGCATGGAAGTTCTCGACAAATTGACTGAAATGGGAATCGACTCCGCAGTCATAATGATTTCCGGGCACGGTGACATTGATACGGCCGTGGAATGCATCAAGAGGGGAGCTTTCGACTTCATTCAGAAGCCTCTTGACCTGAACCGCATTTTCATTACAATAAAGAATGCGACAGAGAAAGTCTCTCTGGTCAGGGAGACCAAAATCCTGAAGAAAAAGGTATATGGCCAGCAGATGGTCGGCGAGTCAGCCCCTATTGCCCATGTGAAGGAAATGATTGACAAGGTGGCTCCGACAGATGCCAGGGTTCTCATAATCGGCTCCAACGGTACCGGAAAGGAACTCGTGGCACGCAGTCTTCACCAGAAGAGCAGCCGCTCATCCATGCCATATGTGGAGGTCAACTGCGCCGCCATACCTTCAGAACTGATTGAAAGCGAACTGTTCGGCCATGAGAAAGGAGCCTTCACGTCAGCAATCAAGCAGCACAAGGGCAAATTCGAGCAGGCAGACAAGGGAACGCTCTTCCTTGACGAAATCGGAGACATGTCGCTTGCCGCCCAGGCAAAGGTGCTGCGTGTGCTTCAGGAGAGGAAACTCTCTCGTGTGGGAAGTGACAAGGACATCACAGTTGACGTGAGGGTGCTTGCCGCAACAAACAAGAATCTCAAGGAGGAAATCCTGAAAGGCAACTTCAGGGAAGACCTTTACCACCGTCTTAGCGTTATTGTCATCAATATGCCGTCTCTGGATGACCGCAAGGGGGACATTCCTCTTCTTGTCGAGTATTTCATCGGCCAGATATGCAACGAAACCGGCATGGCCCAGCGCCCTGTGGACGCGGATGCCATGCAGCTTCTGGTTGACAAGAACTGGACAGGAAACATCAGGGAGCTGCGCAATGTGGTAGAGCGTCTGCTTATCCTTTCAGGAGACCGCATCACTGCTTCGGATGTAAGAAGCTACGTCCTTTAGCCTATCTGGCCGGAGTGTTTCGGTATAGTTACCACGAAACTGGCCCCGCCAAGAGCAAATGATTTCTGGTACCGGATTTCGCCCTCGCACTTTTCAATTATGTTGTGGCATATTGCGAGGCCGAGTCCGGTACCGCTCGTCTTGGTCGTGAAGTTCGGCGTGAAGAGCTTGCCGAGGTTCTCCTCTTTGACTCCAGGGCCGCTGTCATCGAACACAATGTCGTAATATCCGTCCCTGGTGCTGTTCCTCAGGCAAATCAGGACGTGTCCGGCCGCAGTTTCCCCCTCATCCCCGGCAGATTCCTTCTGCTGGATTTCTACTGCCTGGATGGCGTTTGTTATCAGGTTGACGAACACGCGTATGAGCTGCGGCTTAGGTGCCATGGCATATGCGTGTTCCATACCTATGTAGGAAATCCTGATATTTTCCTTATTGTCGAAGATGGCCAGCTGGTCCTTGAGTATCTTGTCAAGGTCAAGCAGTACCGGAGCCTCATTGTAGAGCTTTGCGAAGGTGGAGAACTCGTTGGCAGTGTCACTCAAAATGTCGATGTGCTCAAGGATTACCGATGCCACCTTGTCGAACTTCTCCTCCCATTTAGGGTTGTTGTTCTGCTTGAGCCTTATCAGCCGCTGTATCTCCAGCTTTATAGGAGTCAGAGGGTTCTTGATTTCATGCGCTACCTGGCGGGCCATCTGGCTCCACGCCTTGTCCCTCTCTGCCTGTGCAAGCTGTTTGGTGGAGTCTGCAAGATCCTTTACCATACGGTTATAGGCATCGACAAGCGAAGAAATCTCATCGTCCCTGTCGTATTCGATGAACTCGAGGTTGTGGATGTCTGTCCTGTTCATTTTCCTTCCTATCTCAAGCAGAGGAGCGAACATCGCGTTTACCTCCCGTGTGGTGAACAGCAGTGAGACTATCAGCAGAAGCAGGAACAGGTTGATGAGCAGTGCGGCATGGAACAGTGCTTCCCTGCGGAAGTCGTAGCTGCTGCCTGTGTATGGCATGCTGATTATTGCGATTATCTCGCCCTGGTCGTTCAGCAGCGGGGCATACAGTGACCAATAGGAGTAGTCCGCTATCCTTTCCTTGTTTATATAGAATCTCTGGTTTAGGTTGCGTATGTTGTAGAACGCCTTTTCCTTGATGCGGCTTCCCATCAGATGCTTTTCAAATACCTCAGGGGTGGTGGAGCGGAACACTTTCCCTCCCGGAGTGAACAGGGATATGTCCGACTTGATGATGTTGCCGATATTGTCAAGTTCGGCGTCAAATTCGGCCGAGAGCAGCTCCTGCCAGTCCCTTGTGTGCCTTGTGCGGCTTTCCAGCAGCGTCTGTACAGTCGTAATCCGGGATGCCATCATGCTGAACATGTTGGACTCGTTCCTCTGGTACACGAATATGATGCTCACCGCAGTCATGCTGGCCAGGATGAGGAATGACGACACGAAAAGTATCGTGTTTATCTTAGTCTTGAAATAATTGTTCTTGAAGACCTTTGTCCTTTTTTTTCCGGAGGTCAGCAGCATCGTGAACAGCATGAGGATGAGGAAAAGGTATGAGAATGCCACGCAGAACGTCATTATGTTCCTCTGAGGGCGTGAAATCACAATCATCTCCTCATCGCTTATCCGCTTTATGAAGTGAGTGTGCTTCTTGGTCCTGTAAACGGCATAGTCATCGCCCTGGCCGAAGTCGAATGCATATTTGTTCGGGTATGGATACGTGCCCTTATATGATGCAAGCCTTCCCCTGTTGTACTTGGCATATGAATAGTATGGCGGAATGTTCACATCTCCCGGCTTGGCGAAATGTCCGAGTATCCTGTAGTATCCTCTTCCTTCCTTGTTCGAATCAGGCTCAATCTGAAGGAACACCCTTGTCAGGCCTGTACCGTGCCTGTAATACATGAACAGTCCCATGTAGCAGGTGTTCCCGTTCCCGTAGTCGATGAAGTAGAAGCGGGAGCCTTCCGCAATCGGTTCGCCGTTTTCCAGGGCAACGTTCATGAACGGCTGTGCCGCCTTGTCACCGTCACGGAATACATTTATGCTGATGTCATATGACTGCTTTATCCTGTTCAGGTAATATTCCGCAACCCTGTTCAGAATCATTCCCGATGTATTGTCCAGTGCGGCAAGCGATGAAATAAGCTGGTCTGACGCGATGTCCTCCTCTATGTTGCGCAACTGGACTTCAAGGCTGAGGTCTCTGTCTATTGCCAGGCGGTTTGCCCATACCATCACCCTGTCCTGCTCCTTCCTGAATCCGAGGGCACTTGAGGTAATCGTGAAATAAGCGGCTGTCAGGAAAAAGAAGAGTATCAGCGGTTTCCTTGAGAGGAAATTCAGTTTCTTTCCTGTGAACTCCCGTATAGCTGGCCTCATGAGCTGTAGAGTGAGAGGCAGGCATAGAGCGAGTCCGGTATAAGACAGATACACCATGGCGGTGAAAACGATATGCTCGCTCCATCTGTACAGTTCAAGGGAAATGTTGGAATTGAGAATCAGGCTGGTCAGCGTCAAGTGTATATATGCGCACAACGCGATTATTGATGCGGACGCCGTCAGAATTGAGATGCCCAGCTTGAGCCTGCGCCTCTTTTTGTTTCTCATCTGCAGCTGCGTGAGCCTGCCCTTGACAAGATAGATGCAGAAGAACAGCAGCGTAATATAAGTGTTTGTGACAATCAACGCCCCGAGCGAAAAGAAAAACGGCCCGTCGGCATAGACGGTCGGGGAGAAGAGCGAGTGGGTCCCGTTCATCTGCTCTCCCCACAGGTAAGCCATGGCGTAAAGTATCGTCAATGTCACTATTACGGACGCATAGACCCTCAGTGTGCGGTGTCCTATGAGGAACAGCACCGTGACGGCTGCAAAAAGCGCGAGCGCAATCCATCTGAGCATCGAGTTGTCAAAGAACGGATTCATCTGCCCCGGGTCGTATAGCACCTTGAACATGGGTGCGCCGCCTATTGTCACGGCCGAGCCTCCGCTGTTGTTCAGAGGAAGCACGGAATATTTCCCGGGAAGCCTTAGCCGCCTGTTTACTCCGTTGTCATTTCCGCTGATGTCGTCTATGAGGGCGTTCTTGATTTCAAGGCCTGCTATCACCTTGTCATTGTGCGTACCGTTAACGGCTTTCACGACATACCATTTCAGCCCGAGGTTCATATACGAATATTCTCCCGTGATGTCCACAAGCGGTGAACTTATCCTCCGGTTGAATGCGCTGAGTCTCTGGAAATAAATCTTTGAGGATATGTCGTCGTTCATTATGCCGAACTGGTTGCTCCAGGACTGGAGCGAATCATTCACATAGCGGTATATTACCATGTCCTCTGGAATGCCGCCCGGCAGGATGAACTCGTTCACCGGAGTTTCCATGGCCAGCCTTATGTAGCCGTCCAGCACTGCCAGGCGCTTTTCTATCCTTGATGCCGTCTTGTCGGCCACTTTTTCGATGTCACCTACCGAACTGCTGCTTGCCATGGACAGAACAAAGAATGATAATGCAAGCACAAGTCCGACAAGCGGAAGTTTCTTATGTAAAAGTTCGCGTGTCTTCATTTCTCTTCTTATTCGTGATGGTAAGGCTCTCCGCGCATTATCGTGAAGGCGCGGTATATCTGCTCCGCGAATATCACCCGGACCATCTGGTGTGAAAATGTCATTTTTGAAAGGGACAGCATTGAGCCTGCCCTGCGGTAAACTTCATCCGAGAAACCGTATGCTCCGCCTATTACGAAAACAATGTCCCTGCCGCTGCGGGCCATCTTGTCCTGCAGCATTCCGGCCAGTTCCGTCGAGGAATATATCCGGCCTCTCTCGTCGAGCAGCACAAGTTCATCGGAGGGCTGCACATTTTTCAGAATCAGCTCTCCTTCCTTTGTCTTTATCTGGTCTTTCGTGAGTGCGGAGACATTTTTAAGCTCAGGGATTTCAATCATTTGAAAAGGCACATAATGCTTTAGCCTTGACAGGTATATGTCCAGGCCTTCCCTTATCCATCCCTTGTCGGTCTTACCGACCGTAAGCAAAGTAATTTTCATCAGACGCGGTTTCTTAAATCAGCGCAAATATACACAAAGTCGAGAGCAGAATGTCAAGCTTGCTTGTAAAGTTTTGCCGAGACGCATGTAAAAATACCGTCCCAGATGCGCGGGAATGTTGATTGACGGCTTCTCCTGGCCTGCTCGGGTCCGATTTTTGCAAGACGTTGCGTTCCAATCACAAGAAAAGTCATGATGAAACATAGAACAGCGTCCGTATGGGCTGCGGCAGCAGTCCTGATGGCCTTCCCGGCGTCCTCTTATGCCCAGGGAGACGGCTATGATGTCTTCACACCTATTGCCAAATACATTGCGGCGGGAGATGCCGAAAAATTGTCCGCATGGTTTTCTGACAATCTTGAAATAACGATATTCTCCTCATCGAACGACTCGAGCCGGAACCAGGCCTGCCAGATTATGAAGTCGTTTTTCAGGTCATATACTCCGCGTTCCTTTGAAATCACTCATATGACAGGCAGGATGAATATGAAATATGCCATCGGAACACTTACAGCTGGAGGCGAGATGTTCATAGTGACGATTTTTGTCGGATACAAGGATTCTTCCTATAACATACAGCATCTCAAGATAGAGCGCCCGGACTGATTTGCGCTGATTCTTGCGCTATTTTGGCACAGGCTTTGCAATATGTCATTACGCAGTTAGTTTAGTTGTTAATAATAAGGGTTAAAAGAGGGGCGGCCGCAAGTCGATTGACTTAAGGCCGCCCCTTGATTGTTCTTGTATTCCTGCCGCGCTATTTCTGGCGGAAGAACACCTGTACCGGACATCCGAGAAGGTCGAATTTCTCGCGCAGTCTGTTCTCGATGAACCTCCTGTACGGTTCGCGTATGTACTGCGGAAGATTGCAGAAAAATGCGAATGACGGGAAGCGCGTCGGCAGCTGGGTCGCATATTTTATCTTGATATACTTTCCCTTCCATGCCGGAGGAGGATAATTCTCTATTTCAGGAAGCATCTCCTCATTGAGCTTCGAAGTCGGTATTTTCCTCGAGTAGTTCTCATATACATGCGCGGCCGCATTGAGCACATCCATTATCCTCTGCTTGTTTATGACGGAAGTGAATATGATTGGAAGGTCATTGAAAGGGGCGAGCCTTGACTTGATTGCCTCGACATACTCTTTCATCGTGTTGCTGTCCTTCTCAATGGTATCCCACTTGTTCACAACGACCACGCAGCCCTTGCGGTTGCGCTGGATAAGGTTGAAGATGCTCATGTCCTGAGCCTCTATTCCGGTCTGCGCGTCAACCATGAGTATGCAGACGTCAGAATGCTCGATGGCCCTTATGGACCTCATTACGGAATAGAACTCAAGGTCTTCGTGCACCTTTGCCTTTTTCCTCATGCCGGCCGTATCGACAAGCATGAACTCATGCCCGAACTTGTTGTACAGGGTAGCTATGGAGTCGCGTGTAGTGCCTGCCACAGGGGTTACAATGTTCCTGTCACGTCCCAGAAGCGCGTTCGTCAGGGATGACTTTCCGACATTCGGCTTGCCCACGATGGTGAAGTGCGGAAGCTCCGGATGCTCGTCCTTGTCCGGGTCCTCCTCGGGAAGAAGCCTGACAATCTCGTCCAGCAGGTCTCCCGTGCCGCTTCCGTTCGCAGATGAAATGCTCCATACCTCTCCCAGTCCGAGTGAATAGAACTGGTATGAATCATACATCTTGTCTCCGGTGTCCACCTTATTCACGGCAAGCACGACCGGTTTGCCGCTGCGGCGCAGTATGTCCGCGATTTCCTCATCGTAATCCGTTATTCCGGTGCCGGCCTCAACCATGAAAAGCACGACTGACGCTTCTTCTACGGCAAGCATTATCTGTTTACGGATTTCCTCCTCAAATACGTCATCCGAATTTGAGGTGTATCCTCCCGTGTCAACGACCGAGAACTCGGTTCCGCACCATTCGCACCTTCCATAGTGCCTGTCGCGCGTAACTCCGGCCGTCTCGTCCACTATTGCCTGCCTCATTCCCACAAGGCGGTTGAAAAGTGTGGACTTTCCGACATTCGGCCTGCCCACAATAGCTAAAAGGCTCATAATAAAATAATTGTTTAATGGCAGCCTGCGCTGCAGTCACTGCAGCCAAGGTCACTGCATGAAGGGTTTTCCTTGCCGTTTTTGCGGCCCCATATCCTCATCTCCTCTTCTCTGGCGCATCTTATGCCCCTCTTGCGCATCTCCTTGTTGTTTTCTATCTCAGTCTCGGGGAATTTCCCGTCTTTCCTGAATATGATGTTGAACCCAAGGCCGATTATGCAGAGGCCGACAAGTATGAGGGCGGCTACGAAGATTTCCATCCTGGCGTCAGTTTATGAAGCTTGAGCTGATTTCCTCGTAGTTGTAAACCTTGTTTATGATGTCTGCGAAGATATCTGTCATTGTCAGCACTGTAATCTTGCTCTTGTCCTTCGAAGGGTCCTGGCTGAGCGGAATCGTGTCTGACACGAGCACTTCCTCGAGGGCGGACTCGGCTATCCTTTCATATGCCGGTCCTGAGAATACCGCATGTGTGGCGCATGCACGCACGCTTGCCGCTCCCATGTCCTTGAGCACGTTCGCAGCCTTTGCGAGGGTTCCGGCGGTGTCTATGATATCATCAACGATGACCACGTTCTTGCCCTCGATGTCTCCGATTGCCGTGATTGAGCCTACCACATTGGCTTTCTCACGTGACTTGTGGCATATGATGACAGGACACTGGAGGTATCTTGCATATGCGTTGGCCCTTTTTGCGCCTCCCATGTCAGGTGCGGCGATGGCAAGGTTCTCTATGTTCTTTGCCTTGAGGTACGGCAGGAATACCGTACTTGCATATATATGGTCAACCGGGAAGTCGAAGAAGCCCTGTATCTGGTCCGCATGCAGGTCGCATGTCATGACCCTGTCGCATCCTGCGGCATGAAGCATGTTGGCCACAAGCTTGGCTCCGATGGAAACCCTCGGCTTGTCCTTGCGGTCCTGGCGCGCCCATCCGAAATAAGGCATTACTGCGATTACGCTGTGTGCAGAGGCTCTTTTCGCGGCATCAGCCATGAGCAGAAGCTCGAAAAGGTTGTCTGTCGGAGGGCGTGTTGACTGCACGATAAATACTGTAGCTCCCCTGACGCTCTCGTTGAAGGACGGCTGGAACTCGCCGTCGCTGAATGTCAGTACATCAGACTCGCCAAGGTCGAGGTTGAGGGCTTTGGCGACTTTCACTGCAAAGTCCTTGGAGGCCCTGCAGGCGAAAAGTTTCATTTTGTGTTCGTTGTGCATCGTATTGTGAGGGTTTGGTTCTGTTATTGGGCATTTTCCAGCGATGACAGCACGTCACCGATGTAATCAAGTATCTCATCTCGTCCCATGCCTGTCTGGGATGAGCTAATGAAGGTCGGAGGAAGTTCCTCCCAGAATTCGAGAATCTGGCGTTTCATCCTGTCGGTCTGCTCCTTGGTCACGTTAGGCCCGTTCTTGTCGCCTTTCGTGAATATTATTGCAAAAGGAATCCCGCTCTGGCCAAGTTCCGTAAGGAAGTCCATGTCAACCTTGCCTATGTCATGGCGCGAGTCAATGAGGACAAAGAGCATGACCATCTCTTCCGAAAGGTTGATGTAGTTGCGGATAATCTGCTCCAGCTTCTGCTTTCCAGTGGCCGACATCTTTGCGTAGCCATAGCCTGGAAGGTCCACCAGATACCACTGTCTGTTTATGAGAAAATGGTTCACAAGTTTCGTCTTTCCTGGCTTGCTGGAAGTCATTGCGAGCTTCCTGTTGTTGCACAGCATGTTGATCAGGGATGATTTCCCGACATTGGATCTGCCGATGAAGGCGAACTCAGGGAATTTCTGTTTCGGCTTCTCGGATATTCTTGTGCTGCTGCCGGCAAATAACGCTTCAGTGATCTTCATAATGCATGAGGTCTCAAAATCAGCCGACAAAGATAGCGATTTTTTTTATTTGTCATGAAATCATGATGCATGTATCGGAAATTTTGCTAAATTTGTATCGCTTCAAACAAGAAACACAAAACGTGTCCGAAACCTTATGGAAAGAGACTTCATAGATCTTTTAGAGCTTCAGTCAAGACTTAAGGAGGGGGTGGAATGTCTTTTCCCCGGACGCATCTGGCTGAAGGCCGAGGTCAGCGCCGTCAAGGCGCGTTCCGGAGGCCATTGCTATCTGGAACTTTCCCAAAGCGGCGAAAACGGTCTTGCCGCAAAGGCTTCCGCCATAATATGGAGTTCAAAATACAGGTTTCTCGCTCCTTATTTCGAGTCGGTCACCGGCTCTCCGTTGTCGGAGGGCATGTCTGTCCTGGTTGAAATCCAGGTCAACTATAGCCAGCTTTACGGTCTGTCCCTTATAATAAATGACATAGACCCGGACTTTTCCCTCGGTCAGAGGGAACTGGAGCGCCGCCGCACTGTGGACCGCCTTGTGAAGGAAGGGCTTGCGGATTTGCAGAAAAGGCTCTCTCTTCCGCTTCTTCCGCGCAGGCTTGCCATAATTTCGGCTCCGGATGCTGCGGGATACAGGGACTTCATGCGCCATCTTCATGAAAATCCTTACGGGTTCATGTTCGTCACGGAGCTTTTCCCGGCCCAGATGCAGGGCGCTTCGTGTCCGGAGTCCGTCGTGGCTGCCCTTGATGCCGTCCTGGACAGCGGGGCTGATTATGACGCTGTCCTCATATTGCGCGGTGGAGGGGCCAAACTGGATCTTGCCTGCTATGATGACTATTACATGTCCGCGGTGATAGCCCAGTATCCGCTGCCGGTGCTGACGGCCGTGGGGCATGACCAGGATTATCATGTGTGCGATATGGTTGCCCATGAGTATCTCAAGACTCCGACGGCTCTTGCCGATTATTTTATAGGTATCTATGAGGCGGAGGATGAGAGGCTGTCGTCCTATCTGACGCGTATGCGCATGGCTTTTTCGCACAGGCTTGCGGTGATGGAGGGCGGCATCGGGCTTCTTAAGTCCAGAATCCGCGGTGGGCTGGCCTTGAAAATCGGGGCAATGGAGTCTGCTGTGGATGTGCTTGGGGCGAGGATTGCCGCTGCGGACCCGAGGGCTTTGCTTTCTCGAGGCTATGTCCTTGCGGCTGATTCGCGCGGGGTCGTGATAAAGGCTGCCAAAGGCAGAAAGGCCGGTGACAGGGTTACGGTCATGTTCAGTGACGGTGTGCTGGGATGCAGGGTTGAGGATGTTTCTGAATTTGGAGGGGACGATTATGGAAAAGAATAAAGAAGAATTTGATTATGCCGCGGCGGTGGCTGAACTTGAGTCAATTGCCGCCAAGGTTGAGGACCCGGATACGGGTATCTCTGACATAGAAAACCACATAAAGCGCTCCATGGAGCTTATAGCGGCGTGCCGTGCCTATTTGAGAGGGGCAAGGGAGAAGCTTGCGGCCATGGATGCGGAAGATTACAATTGAAACACTGAAAATTATGGAAATAAAGGCTGAAAAGATGCTCTATGACTCCGATCCGTGGCTTATGCCGTTCAAGGATGCCATAGATGCAAGGAAAGCCAGGATAGAGGAGGCGAGGGACAGGATTTCTGTAGGCGGCTCCCTGTCGCATGGCGTGAACAACCATATGTATTACGGACTTCACAAGACAGAGGACGGCGGATGGGTGTTCCGCGAATGGGCTCCCAACGCTACCAAACTGTATCTGATTGGGGAGTTCAACAACTGGCGCCGCAGTGAGGCCTATGCTCTGAAGCCTGTCGGTTCGGGCAACTGGGAGATAAGCCTTGGCAGCATGTTCTTGTCGCACGGGACTTTGTATAAGCTTTTTGTTGAGTGGCCCGGCGGAGGGGCGGAAAGACTGCCTGCCTATGTGACCAGGGCTGTCCAGGACCCGCATACAAAGACTTTCTGCGCCCAGGTATGGGACCCGGAGCCTTATGTGTGGAAAAACGGCAAGTCCGGGAAAAGGGAACATCCTTTCATATATGAGTGCCATATCGGAATGGCCACTGAGGAGGAACGTGTCGGTACTTTTGAGGAGTTCCGGCGCGACGTGCTTCCCAAGGTGGCTGACCTGGGCTATGACACGATACAGATAATGGCTCTTCAGGAGCATCCGTATTACGGCTCGTTCGGTTATCAGGTGTCCAATTTCTTTGCGCTCAGCTCGCGTTTCGGCACACCTGAGGAGTTCAAGGCCCTCGTGGATGAGGCCCATGGGCTCGGAATCGCTGTCGTGATGGACATAGTGCATTCGCATTCGGTTGACAATGAGGCCGAAGGACTCGGCAAGTTCGACGGGCGCGAGGACCTGTATTTTTACGGAGGGGCGCAGGGACGTCATCCTGCATGGGGCTCGCGCTGCTTTGACTATGGCAAGGACGAGACTGTGCATTTCCTCCTTTCCAACTGCAAATGGTGGATGGAGGAATATCATCTCGACGGATTCCGCTTTGACGGGGTCACGAGCATGCTGTATTGGGATCATGGGCTCGGCAAGGATTTTTCCGGATATGCCCCGTATTTTGACGCAGGTGTGGATGAGAATGCTGTGACCTATCTGGCATTGGCGAATATGCTTGTGCATGAGCTTGATGGTGATGCCTTTACCATCGCGGAGGATGTGAGCGGAATGGCAGGGCTTGCCGCGCCGTTTGCCCAGGGAGGAGTCGGGTTTGACTTCAGGATGAGCATGGGCGTGGCCGACAATTGGATAAAATGGATAAAGACGCTCAGCGATGACAAGTGGAGCATGGGGGAGATGTGGTGGCAGCTGACCAACAAGCGTGCTGATGAGAAGACCATAAGCTATGCTGAATGCCACGACCAGGCGATGGTCGGTGACAAGACCATCGCGTTCCGGCTTATGGATGCCCAGATGTACACTTCCATGAACAAGGAGTCCGAGTCTCCGGTCATTGACAGGGGCATGGCGCTGCATAAGATGATACGTCTGGTTACGGCGGCTACAGCAGGTGACGGATACCTCACTTTCATGGGCAATGAATTCGGCCATCCGGAATGGATTGATTTTCCGCGCGAGGGGAACGGCTGGTCTTTTGCCCATGCGAGAAGACAGTGGTCTCTTGCTGAGCCTGACTGGCTAAGATACAGATATTTGAGGAATTTTGACAAGGCAATGACCTCCCTGATGCGCCGTGAGGCCGTTTTGGAGGCAAAGCCGGAGCTTCTTGTGCAGGACGAGGAGAAAAAAATACTTATTTTCCAAAGAAATAGTTGTATCTTTGCGCTCAACTTCAACCCCACTGCCTCATTTGCTGACTATGGCTTTGCAGCTCCGGCCGGAAAATACGAGGCGGTACTCAATACAGACGAAAACGAATTTGACGGCTTCTCCAGGTTAAAGGCTGGAGAGGTCCATTTTAGTATTCCGGAGAAGAGTCCGAACGGAAACGGCAGATATGATGACACTCTTTTCCTTTATTTGCCGAGCCGGTGTGCTGTCGTCCTGAAAAAGATAGATTGAGTAAACTTAAACATTATAGTATGGCTTTTCTAAAATTCAACAAGTCCGAACTTGTCAATCTCGAGTATTCGCTCAAGCGTGAGATTATCGCCGCAAGCGAGTCGGGGGCCTATTGCAACACGTCCATCGTGACCTGCAACACAAGGCGCTATCACGGGCTTCTTGCCGTTCCCGTAGGGGAATTGGGTGGAGGAAGGTACATGTTGCTGTCCGCCTTGGATGAAAGCCTTGTCCTCAGGGGCAAGCAGTTCAACCTCGGCATTCACTGCTACGGTGACACGTATGAGCCGAGAGGACACAAGTACATTGTGGACTTTGACGCCGATCCTGTTCCTGTAATCACCTATAAGGTAGGAGGCATCCTCTTCACCAAGACCATCATGATGGTTCCTGACAATGACCAGGTGCTCATCAGGTATGAGTTGCTTGAGGCTCCTTCTAAAGTGTCGCTTGTCCTGAAGCCTTTCCTTGCTTTTAGGAGCGTGCACAGTCTCACTGCCCAGAACTCTGAGGCCTATACGGGCTATGATGAGGTCGCTTCCGGAGTCGCTTTCAGGATGTACAACGGTTTCCCGTATCTCAACATGCAGACTTCTGCGGCGTCGGCGTTCAAATACCAGCCATACTGGTATAACGGTGTCACATATTCTGACGAGTACCGCCGCGGATTCGACTGCCGCGAGGACCTGTTTGTTCCGGGAACATTCACTCTTGAGCTGAAGCCGGGCGAGTCTGTGGTATTCTCCGCATCAGTAAATGAAATCAATCCTAAGGGACTGAAAAGGAAATTCACGGAGACCCTCAAGAAAATGGGCAGCATTGAGTCTTACCATGATCTTCTGGTTCACAATGCAAGGCTCTTCAAGTTCCGTCAGGGAGACAAGCTTCGCATAAATGCCGGGTTCTCTTGGCTCGAGACAGGGCTTCTGAGGGAGACTGTGGTCTCTCTTCCTGGACTGACGCTTTATGCTGACGGCAACTGTGATGAGTTTGAGAGCATTCTTGACACGCTGATTGCTGATGAGCAGGAGCGTCTCTTCCATCGTACCACACAGTGTGAGGCTCCTCTGCGCCTTACCGAGACCATACAGCAGTACATCCGTTTCAGCGGAAAGGAAAAGCAGATATGGAAAAAATACGGCGAGACTCTCAAGGCCATAATAGAAAGCTACGCCCCTGGCAAGAGAAATGAGATTGCCATGCATCCGAACGGACTGCTTTGGGCACAGATGGACGGGGTTGCCCTTTCATGGATGAACGCATACGTCTATGGGCGTCCTGTGACAGAGAGGGCCGGCTATCAGATAGAGACCAACGCATTTTGGTACAACGCATTGTGCTTTGCCATAGACATGGAGACAAAGTACGGGCCTAAGAAAGGAAATGCTTTCGTCGAGCGCTGGACGCCTATACGTGAGCTTGTGAAGCAGAATTTCCAGCCTACATTCTGGAGAGCTGATTGGGGGTATCTTGTTGATTTCGTGGGCAACGGACCTCAGGACAGGGCTGTAAGGCCTAACATACTGTTCGCGGTGTGCCTTGATTATGTTGCTGTGGATGACGAGGTTGTTTCCGATACAGTCATGACGATAAATGACGAACTTCTCACAAAGAGGGGACTCAGGTCGCTTTCTCCGCGTAATGAGGCTTATAAGGGAGTGTATGAAGGCTCCCAGATAGACCGTGATCTCGCATATCATCAGGGATGCGCATTCCCGGATTTGCTCGCGCCTTATATTGACGTATGCTTCAAGATGATGGGACCTGTGTTCAGCAACAAGGCCAATTATCTCGTTGAAGGCTTTTTCGAGGATATAAGCAAGCATGGTGTCGGAGCATTCTCGGAACTTTATGACGGAGACCCTCCTCATGAACCGCATGGCGCCATTGCGTCTGCCATGAGCACGGCGGCTCTCTTGCGCATATTATATATTATGGACCAAAATAAGAAGGAGGAAAAATAATGAAAGTTCTGATGTTCGGATGGGAGTTTCCTCCTCATATAGCGGGAGGTCTCGGAACGGCTTGCTACGGAATGACGAAAGGACTTGCCTATAATGATGTGGATGTGCTTTTCGTGATGCCGTCCGCCTCGGGCGATGAGGACCAGAGTGCCGTCAAAATCATAAATGCAAGTGATGTGGCCGTTGATACTGTCAGCACGACTGTTGACGAGTTTCTCGGGAAAGTGCAGTTTGTGCATATCGGAAGTAACATGGTTCCGTATGTTGACCCTCAGGACTTCACCACGATGGTGGAGGAGGAGCGCAAGAGGCAGATAAAGGGATTCCGTGTGCAGTATGGCCAGAAATACAAGTTCTCAGGCAAGTACGGTGCGAACCTCATGGAGGAAGTGGCCCGTTATGCAATGGTGGGAGCCACTATCGCCATGCAGCGCAAGGATGAGTTTGATGTGATTCATGCCCATGACTGGCTTACATATCTTGCAGGAATCGCTGCAAAGCAGCTTACAGGCAAGCCTTTGGTGATTCATGTGCATGCCACTTCTTTTGACCGTGCAAGCGACGACAAGATTGACACAAGGGTGTTCGACCTTGAAAAGAGGGGAATGGAGGCTGCCGACAAGGTGATTGCGGTGAGCGAACTTACGAGAAACATTGTCATCAACAGGTACGGGATTGACCCGGACAAGGTGGTTGCAGTGCATAACGCCGTGGATTTCAGCGGAAGGGAGAATCTTGAGGTCGAGCGCAATGTGAAGGATAAGGTTGTCACTTTCCTCGGACGCGTCACATATCAGAAAGGGCCTGAGTATTTCATTGAGGCTGCCGCCAAGGTGCTCAAGAGGTGCAACAATGTGCGCTTTGTGATGGCCGGAAGCGGTGACATGCTCAACAGGTGCATACGCCACGTCGCCAGACTGGGCATTTCTGACAGATTCCATTTTACGGGCTTTCTCCGCGGTGTGGAGGTGCAGAAGATGTTTGCGCTGTCTGACGTCTATGTCATGCCTTCCATTTCAGAGCCTTTCGGTATATCACCTCTGGAGGCGATGCAGACCAATGTCCCTTCAATCATTTCAAAGCAGTCCGGTTGCGCTGAGATTCTCAATTATGCGCTCAAGGTGGACTTCTGGGATGTGGACGCCATGTCTGACGCCATCTATGGCTTGCTGAATTATCCTGCGATATCGGCTCTGGCCGCACGTTGCGGATATGAAGAGGTCAATTCGCTAAAATGGAACAATGCCGCCGCCAAGGTTAAGGCCGTATATGAATCAGTTATCAAAAAATAAAATCTAAACATTATGAAAAAGAGCATATGTCTGTATTTTCAGGTCCATCAGCCGAACAGATTGAGACTATACAGATTCTTTGACATCGGAAAGGATTCGCATTACTATGACGATTTCGCCAACAGGACCATTCTCAGAAGGGTAGCCCAGAGATGCTATCTTCCGATGAATGCCCTCCTTCTCGACCTCATTTCTGCCAACAAGGGTGCGTTCAAGGTGGCGTTCTCCATCTCGGGTTCTGTTCTCGAGCAGTTTGACAGATATGCCCCTGAGGTGATAGACAGCTTCAGGAAGCTTGCCGACACCGGTTGTGTGGAGTTCCTTTCAGAGACATATTACCACTCTCTAGCCTCATTGGTTTCCGAGTCTGAGTTCAAGCATCAGGTGATGAAGCACAAGGCTGCGATAGAGCATTATTTCGGAGTTACGCCTAAGGCTTTCCGCAATACTGAGCTTATCTATTCTGACGCCATAGGCCAGATGGTCTATGACATGGGATTCAAGACTATGCTTACGGAAGGCGCAAAGCATGTGCTCGGCTGGAAGAGCCCTAATTACGTGTATAGCTGCGCGATGGCTCCGGGCCTTAAGCTCCTTCTCAAGAACTCTTCTCTCAGTGACGACATCGCTTTCCGTTTCTCTGACAGGACATGGGCTGACTGGCCTCTGACAGGCGAGAAGTATCTTGCATGGCTCAAGGCTTCGGCTCAGAATGACGAGATTGTGAACCTGTTCATGGACTATGAGACATTCGGCGAGCATCAGAAGGCGCAGAGCGGAATCTTCGATTTCATGAAATTCCTTCCTGAGGTAGTGCTCAACGACGGTGAGTTTGAGTTTGTGACCCCTTCACAGGCTTCCAAGAAGCACAGGCCGGTTGGCGAACTTGACGTTCCGGACCCGATTTCATGGGCTGATGAGGAGCGTGACGTGACAGCATGGCTCGGAAACGAGCTGCAGAATGACGCATTCGGCAAAATCAATGAGCAGGTCGAGAAGCTTGCGCTTCTTAATGACGAGGCACTCTGGTCTGATTTCGGTCATCTGCAGGAGAGCGACCACTTCTATTATATGTGCACAAAGTTCTTCTCAGACGGTGCGGTGCATAAATATTTCAACCCGTATGATACTCCTTATGAGGCATTTATAAATTATATGAATGTCGTAAGTGACTTTATTTTGCGTGTTGATGATGCTATTTCCGTTTCTGATGTTAACTTTGCACCCGCAGAAGCCAAGGCTCCGGCAAAGAAGACTTCCGGTACTGCAAAGGCCAAGTCTTCGGCAGCCGCAAAGTCAGGTGCAGCCGCAAAGAAACCGGCAGCGTCCAGGACAAGGAAGCCTGCTGCATCAAAGGCAATGAAGAAATAAATCGTCCGGCATGGTCATGAGGCCATGCAGGTGTTTTGTATAATCTCCCCGGACGGAACCTTGCCCAAAGGCTCCGGCCGGGGAAACTAAGTGAATTATTGTTGAAAGAATGAAAACAGAACTTATAAAGCCGGATTATCTGTTTGAGGTCAGCTGGGAAGTCTGCAATAAGGTGGGAGGCATATATACCGTGATTGCCACGAAGTCTCTCTATCTTAAGAGCGAGTTCAGCAGGAAGCACATCATGGTCGGTCCTGACGTGTGGATGAATACTGAGAACAATCCGGATTTCATAGAAGATCCGGCATTGTACAGGGCCTGGAGAACCCATGCTGCTTCCGAGGGCCTGAGAGTCCGTGTCGGAAGATGGAACGTGCCTGGCAGCCCGACTGCAATCCTTGTGGATTTCAAGCAGTTCCTTACGATGCAGGACAGGATTCTTACCGAATTCTGGACAAGATTCGGGGTTGATTCCCTTACAGGCAACTGGGATTACCGTGAGTCTGCGCTTTTCGGCTATGCTGCCGGAAGGGTCATAGAGAGTTTCTACAAATATAATCTTGAGTCGTCTGACAAGATTGTGGCCCAGTTCCATGAGTGGATGACCGGTGCGGGACTCCTTTACCTGAAGTCTGCCAATGTGCCTGTTGCAACTGTGTTCACGACACATGCCACAGTAATCGGAAGGTGCATCGCAGGCAATTACCTGCCTTTGTATGACGGGCTTGCAGGCTATGACGCGGATGAGAAGGCGCGCAACTTCAACGTTGTGGCAAGGCATTCCCTCGAGAAGAAGTCGGCTGAGAATTGCGACATCTTCACGACCGTAAGTGACATAACTGCCCAGGAGTGCCGCCAGTTCCTCGGAAGACCGGTGGATGTGGTGACTCCGAACGGATTTGAGCCGAGCTTCACTCCTGCTACTGATGAAGAGTATGCCGCCCAGCGTGATGCGGCAAGGAAGAAGCTTATGCAGGTGGCATCGGCCATGTGCGGCGAGGATATAATGGAGAATGCCGTGCTCGTCGGCATAGGCGGGCGTTATGAGTGGAAGAACAAGGGTATTGACGTGTTCATTGACGCCCTTGACAAGCTCAACCATACGGATTTCAAGGGCAAGGATGTGCATGCATTCATAATGATTCCTTCCGGACATAACGGCCCTGACAAACAGCTCGCCGCAAAGCTTGCAGGCAACGGAAGCACCTATGTCACAAGGACTTCGCATTATTTGATGAATCCTGAGTATGACAGCGTCACAAGAAGGCTCGATGAGCTGCATTTCAACAATGCAGCAGGAGACAAGGTAAAGGTATATTTCATCCCATCTTACTTGAACGGCAACGACGGCATTTTCAATATGTCATATTATGACCTGCTTGCCGGTCTTGACCTTACGCTCTTCCCGTCATATTATGAGCCTTGGGGATACACTCCGCTGGAGAGCCTTGCGTTCAGGGTGCCTACCCTTACCACGAGCCTTGCCGGTTTCGGTCTGTGGGTGCGTACATATTACGGAAAGGAACATCCTGGAATCACTGTCCTTGACAGGAACGACTCGAATTATTTTGATGTCGTTGACGGCGTCGTGGAGCGCGTGAAGGAGATTGCGGGACTTCACAAGGATGAAAGGAACAAATATATGCAGAACGCCAAGGACGTGTCCGAAATCGCTCTGTGGGAAAATAACATTGTATATTATAAGGAAGCCTATTCAAAGGCTTTGGAGAAATTAATATCGTCCAAGGGCTCATACCCTTCGACCAGGAATGACAAACATATGGAATATAAGAAATTTGAAGTGAATCAGCCGACTTGGAACAGCGTCTTCGTATCACGCCACCTTCCTGACAGTCTCAAAGATCTGGAAATCCTTTCCAAGAATCTGTGGTGGTGCTGGAATGAATCGGCCAAGAACCTTTTCGAATCGGTTGATCCCCAGGCATGGGAGGCTTCGGGACAGAACCCTATAGCAATGCTCGACAAAGTCAGCCTCAAGAGATACCAGAAGCTTGAGCAGGACAGCAAGTTCCTCGCGGACCTCAAGTCTGTGATGGATGAGTTCAACACATACATGGCCCTCAAGGAAAAGAGGACATCTCCGTCTGTTGCATATTTCTGCATGGAATACGGTCTTGACACTTCGCTCAAGATATATTCAGGCGGTCTTGGCATCCTTGCTGGTGACTATATCAAGGAGACTTCCGACATGAACACCAATCTTGTGGCTGTCGGCCTGCTCTACAGGTTCGGCTATTTCAACCAGAAGCTGACCGCACAGGGAGAGCAGGTGTCCGAGGATGTCGCACAGGACTTCATGAAGATTCCTGCAACGCCTGTACGTGACGAGCACGGCAACTGGATTACCGTAAGCGTGGCTTTCCCTGGAAGGAACCTCAATGCAAGGCTCTGGAGAGTGGATGTGGGACGTACCGAGCTGTATCTGCTTGACACTGACTTCCCGGACAATCTTCCTGAGGACAGGTCAGTCACCTACAATCTCTACGGAGGAGACTGGGAGAACCGTCTCAAGCAGGAGCTTCTCCTGGGCGTGGGCGGAATACGTGCCCTGCGCAAGCTCGGCTTCAATCCGCAGGTTTACCACTGCAACGAGGGACATGCTGCGTTCATCGGTCTCGAAAGGCTCCGCGAGCTGATTACTGACAAGAATCTCGAATTTACCGAGGCAGTCGAGGTTGTAAGGGCTTCTTCGCTCTTTACGACCCATACTCCTGTCCCTGCCGGACATGACGCTTTTGACGAGGGACTTCTCCGCAAATATATCGGACACTATCCTCAGCGTTTCAAGATTGGCTGGGAGACTCTCATGGGACTTGGAAAGAACAATGGCGCGGATGTCAATGAGAAATTCTCTATGAGCATCCTTGCAGCGAACATGTCACAGGAGGTGAACGGCGTGTCATGGCTTCACGGTGAGGTCAGCCGCGATATCCTCGGACATATGTGGCCGGGCTATCTTCCTGAGGAACTTCACGTCAGCTATGTGACAAACGGAGTACACTATCCTACATGGACCGCTCCTGAGTGGAAAGAGGCTCATGCCAAGGTGTTCGGTGAGGAGTTCAAGACGCATCATTACGACAAGTCATGCTTTGAGGGCATATATAAAGTGTCTGACGAGGAGGTATGGAACATCAGGACCTCTCTCCGCAAGAAGCTTATTGACGAGGTTAAGAGAAGACTTTCTGACCCTGCTGCCGCAAGCCACTATTCTCCTAAGGAGGTTGTACGCATCAAGGAGTCGCTCCGCGAGGATGTCCTCACAATCGGTTTCGCAAGGCGTTTTGCCACTTACAAGAGGGCGCACCTTCTTTTCCGTGACCTTGACAGGCTTGACCGCATAGTGAACGACCCTAAGCAGCCTGTGCAGTTCCTCTTCGCAGGAAAGGCGCATCCTGCTGACAAGGCAGGCCAGGACCTCATAAAGATGATTGTTGACATCTCAAAGCAGGAGCGTTTCATCGGAAAGATTGTTTTCGTTCCTAACTATGACATCACTGTGGCCAAGTATCTTGTGCAGGGTGTTGACGTATGGATGAACAACCCTACACGTCCTCTCGAGGCTTCCGGAACTTCAGGAGAGAAGGCTGCCATGAACGGCGTAATGCATTTCTCAGTGCTTGACGGATGGTGGGTAGAGGGCTACAAGAAGGGAGCCGGCTGGGCTCTTCCTCAGGAAAGGACCTACACTGACCAGAACTATCAGGATGAGCTTGATGCCGCTACAATCTACAATATCATAGAGAACGAGATTGCCCCTACATTCTACAACAAGAGCGTGTCAACGGGACGTTCGGCAGACTGGATTGAGTACATAAAGAACACTGTGGCTATGGTGGCATGCAATTTTACCACCAACCGCATGCTTACTGACTATATCAACCAGTATTATGTGCCTCAGTCTGCAAGATATGACGGCCTTGTGGCTGACGACTTCGCCCAGGCGCGTGAGATGGCTTCATGGAAGAAGAAGCTTCGCCGCGAGTGGAACAATGTCGAGGTCGTGTCTGCGCAGATGCCTGACAGCAACAGCGACAAGATTGCAATCGGCAATGACTTCAATGCAGAGGTAGTCCTCAATATCGGTGACCTCAGTCCTGAGGAAATCGGAGTTGAGGTGCTGTTTGCGGCCACAGACAAGAAAGGAAGGCTTCATATACAGGAAACATACGAGTTTTCTCCGGTTGAGTGCAGTGACGGAAGGGCAAGATATACCGCAGCCATAAATCCTGACACATCAGGACTTTACCAGGTTGCAGGACGTATCTATGCAAAGAATCCTAAGATGCCTCACAGACAGGATTTCGAGCTCGTGAGATGGTTGTAGCCACCGGCTTTTTTGACGGTGTCCATCTTGGGCACCGTCTTGTTATAGAGCAGCTTGTGAAGGCTGCTGCGGCACGTGGGGATGAGAGTATGGTCATGACTTTCTGGCCGCATCCCCGCAATGTGCTGCAAAAGGACGCACGTTCCCTGAGGCTTCTTACTGCTCTGGACGAGAAGACCCGGATGCTGCATGAACTTGGCGTGAGCCGTGTGGAAGTACAAAGGTTCACTAAAGAGTTCAGCAACATGACTACCAGGGAGTATCTGTGCATGCTTAGGGACAATTATGGCGCTGACACGGTTTTGCTGGGTTATGACAACAGGATGGGCTGTGATGCCGCCGCTCCTGACGATGTCGCTCGTGAGGCTGAGGCGATTGGCCTTGAAGTTGTGAGGACTGACATGGTGCCCAATGATTCCGGTGCTGCCGTCAGTTCGACTAAAATAAGGAAATGCCTTGAGGAGGGAGATGTGCAGGGTGCGAACGGGATGCTGGGCTACAGCTACTGCCTTTATGGTGTCGTGGTGGCCGGCAACAGGCTCGGACGCACGATGGGGTTCCCGACTGCCAATATGCAGCTGTATGAACCGCTGAAGCTGGTGCCTGGAAACGGGGTATATTCCGTCAGAGTGAAGGTCTTGGGACGCGAGTTCTGCGGAATGTGCAATATAGGTCTGCGGCCTACCGTTGCCACTGGCAATTCAAGAACAATAGAGACCAATATCTTCGGTTTTGATGAGGATATATATGGGCTTGACATGGAGCTTTCTTTTGTTTCCAAGATTCGTGACGAGGTGCGTTTCGCTTCTGTGGACCAATTGAAGGCACAACTTGAAAAAGACAGGGACGCGTGCATGTCTATGATGTGACAGGCGTTCCGAGAACAAATTTTATATGGAAACTCTGATAGGACTGCTTCTTCTTTTGCTGCCTGCCATATTCAAGGTGGTTGAAAAGAAGCTTAATGCTTCCGGCAAGGCCGGTGGCAAAGCTGTTGCACCGGTTGTTGCAGCAGATGAAGAGGATGCTGATGAACCGGAGGAAATTGCTTCAGGACCTCTTGGCTTTCCTGCCGGGACATTGGAACCTGAAGTGGACCGGCGGCATGACATGGCCCGGCCGTATGACCTGGTTCAGCAGCGTGAGGCTGTCCTGAAGCATGACAGGCCTATGCCGCCTGCATCTCAGACACATCCGGCACAGCCTGCACATCCGGTGCGCAAGCCGGTGCAGAAAAAGCCGGCTGGTAAGGCTGCCTATGACGCCAAGTCCTGCGTGGAGAAAAAGATTGACCCCAGGAAACTGGTGGTGTATTCGGAGATAATGAAACCTAAATTTTCCGAATGACATGCGCGTATGCCGCGCGGATTGATGTTTATATGACGATAAAATAATAGATTATGGCACTTCATTACATGACCCAGGAGGGTTTTGACAAACTTAAGGCGGAACTTGCTGAGGCGATTGCCCAGCGTCCGGTCATATCGGCCGCCATTGCTGAGGCGAGAGACAAGGGGGACCTTTCTGAGAACGCCGAATACGAAGCTGCAAGAGAGGCTCAGGGCCTTCTCGAGCTCAATATATCAAAGCTTCAGGACCTCGTGGCCAATGCACGCGTTATTGACGAGTCGCAGATTGGTACGGACGTGGTCCAGATGCTCAACAAGGTGAAGGTCAAGAACCTTACTACCAAGCAGACAATGACGTTCACTCTCGTGAGCGAGAAGGAGGCTGATTTCATGTCAGGAAAACTGGCCGCACAGACGCCGATCGGCAAGGCCCTTATGGGACACAAGGTCGGTGATGTGGTTGAGGCCCAGGTTCCTGCCGGAACAGTCAAATTCGAGATACTTGACATATCACTTTAATTCATGTACGGAGCCTTCCTCCCGGAGGGTTTCATTTATTGCAAAAGAATATGCCGACTGTTTTCACAAAAATAGCAGAGGGGGAAATTCCTTCCTACAAAGTGGCCGAGAATGAGGATTACTATGCCTTTCTCGACATCAATCCTATGGCTGCCGGCCATACGCTCGTGATACCGAAGCATGTGGAAGATGACTATATATTCAGTCTCGACAGTGACACATACATGGGCCTGTGCGCATTTGCAAGGAAAGTCGCTCTTGCAATCGGCAAGGCGATTCCGTGCAAAAGAGTAGGTGTCGCAGTGCTTGGAATGGAAGTTCCGCATACTCATATACATCTTGTGCCGCTCAATTCTGAGGCGGACATGGATTTCAGAAAAAAGAAACTGGAAATGTCTCCGGAAGAATTTGCCCGGACGGCATCGGCAATTTATAACGAATATGTCAAAATCAATTAGAATAATCTTTTTTGCGGCTGCGGCATCTGTCGCTGCGGCCTGCACAAGCGGTGCCAGGATTGACGGTGCCGTGGAGTCCGCTCCTTCTTCTGAGGTCGTCGTCAAGCTCCTTGATGCAAACAGGTATTCTGTGCTTGATACTGTCAAGACTGACGCTTCCGGCAAGTTCTCATATAAGGTGGATGTGAAAAAGGGACAGCCGGAGTTTGTATATCTTTTCTTCGGGGACAGGAGGATTGCCTCTCTGCTTCTTGAGAATGGGGACAAGGTGAAGGTGTCTGCCGATACGCTTGGAAACTATGTGGTTGAGGGTTCTGAGGAGTCGTCAAGGCTTGCAAAGGTTGAAAAAGACTATTCGGCCGCGTCCGCAAGGCTTAGTGACCTTGCCGCAAGGCTTGAGGTTGCGTCAGGAGAGGCGGAGACAATGGAACTTAAGAGTGAGATGGGCCGCGAGTATGTAGCTTATTACCGCGAATGCGTGAAATATGTTCTGCAGAACAGCCGTTCACTTACAGTTGTTCCTGTGCTGTATCAGAGCTTTGGTGAGAGGCTGCCTGTTTTCGGGCAGAAAACTGATGCGATACATTTTACAAATGCCGCTGATTCACTCGAGACCGTATATCCTGATTCGAGATATGTGAAGGCTCTGAGGGCGGAGGCGCAGAGGCGTTTCGGCTATCTTGAGCTTGAGACACGCCTTAACGGGGCAGCTGAAATAGGATTCCCTGACATTGAGCTTCCTGATTTGTCAGCACGCAAAATCAAGCTGAGCGATGTGGATTCGAAAGTCGTGATGGTTTACTTCTGGAGCGCATCTGACGCCAAGCAGAACATCTTTAATACTGATGTCCTTAAACCTCTGTACGGAAAATACCATCAGCAGGGCTTTGAGGTTTATCAGGTTTCTCTTGACCCGGACAAGACCATGTGGGCTACCGCGGTCAAGAACCAGGAACTGCCTTGGATTAATGTCTGCGACTCACGTGCGGATGCTTCTCCATATGTGAGCCTTTACAATCTGTCGTCTCTTCCTATGGTGTTCTTCATCCGTGAGGGAATGCTCTCGGACGAGAAGGTCAGGGACGGCAAGGATCTGGAGAAGGTTGTGGCGAAATTGCTGAAATAATCAGAACAATTTCTTGCGGCTGGTTGTCGCGACGAATTCCTTAAGATAGAACGGTTCGAAGTACGCAACGTCTTTGAACCGTTTTTCTTTGTATTCTGCAATTGCTGGAACGAGCATTGATGACGCTTTCGGACAGCATTGTATGAAGGTTGCGTTCGGATGGGCGAGCGTTTCCGCGCATTTTCCCGCTCCGTCTCCTATGAAAAGAACCGGGCCTTGGGCGATTATGTCGCTGTAACTGCCTGAATCGATTATTACGGGAGAAGTTTCCGTGAGTTGTTTTCCATCAGGTGAGAATACGCCTGCATACACTTCCATCCTTCGCGCGTCAATCATCGGAACGATATGCCTGCATCCTTCAGGAACGAGGTTTTCCGCTATGGCCTGTGCGACAAGCGTGTTGAGAGTGCCGACAGCAAGAAGCGGCTTGCCGGCTCCGAAGCATAGTCCTTTTGCTGTTGAGACTCCAACCCGCAGTCCTGTGTATGAGCCTGGGCCCATGCTGACGCATACCGCATCGCAATCTGCTATGGTGAGATTGCATTCCTTCAGCATCTGGTCAATGAAGACCGCTGTCATTGAAGCATGCGCCTTCGGGGATGAGCTTTCCCTGTATGAAACGATGGCGCCGCTTTCTGCGATTGCAGTGGAGCACAGCGCCGTGGATGTCTCTATGAGTATTATTCTTTCCATTTTGTCTGATTTTTCATGTCCGTCATCTTCCCCAGAAAAGCAGGTCTTTCAGATATGGAAATACGGAATATGCGAATCTTTTCAGGGGCGGGTATAGCGAGGACGCGTAAAGGGTGTCTTCGCCTATTATGTTGAACGTGTTGTTCAATGCGTTGAATGCCATTATTATAAGTCCCATTACCAGGGCGTATTTCAGGAGGGAGAAAATAGCGCCGAGCAGTCGGTTGAGCCAGCTGAGCATCACTATTTTTATTGTGGCTTCAATGACTTTCCCCAGTGCACCCAGCGCGAAGATTACCAGTATGAGAATCAGTGCGAATGCGACGATTTTCAGGACCTGGCCTGAGGCCGGGACGTATTGGGCGAGCCACTGGCTTGCCATTGTGGAGAAGCGGAATGAGAGCCAGACTCCTACGATTATTGATATTATGGCTATGACCTGTGCTACAAATCCTTTCCTGAGGCCCTGTACAATGGCGGCTACGAAGCATGTCAGGATAATTATGTCGAGTATGTTCATTTCTTTTGTTGGTTGATATTTGTGCTTACGCACATATAGTCCCACATATAAACGTTGGCGCCTCGGCAAACATTTCTTTCGCTTTCGCTCAAGCGACTTCGTCGATTACAAGCGAGCTTGGTGTTTGTTCTCAGCTTTTTACTATATTTGTGCTTACGCACATATATTCGTCTTCGCCTCGGCAAACATTCTTTCGCATTCGCTTCAGCGACTTTGTCGGTTACAAATAAATTTGATGTCTGCTCTCGGCTTTTTACTTATTTGTGCTTCGCACATATAAACGTTGGCGCCTCGGCAAACATTTCAAGCAAGCTTGATGTTTGCTCTCAGCTTTTTACTATATTTGCAGTTTGAACAAAAAGCGGGTGGGCATTGCCCGTGCAAAAATAGACAATTATTTTCAATAGTATGGCATTTAAAGAGTACAAAGGTCTTGATCTTGTCGCGACGGGCAACGATGTCCTCGACAGATGGAAAAGGAACCGCGCATTCGAGAAATCCCTTGAACTGCGCGAAGGCGCACCTGAATTCATTTTCTTTGAAGGTCCGCCTTCAGCGAACGGCATGCCGGGCATTCACCATGTCATGGCGCGTTCTATCAAGGATGCCATATGCCGCTACAAGACACAGAGCGGATATAAAGTCAACAGAAGGGCAGGATGGGACACTCATGGCCTGCCGGTGGAACTTGGCGTCGAGAAAAAGCTCGGCATAACCAAGGAGGACATCGGAACCAAGATTTCCGTTGAGGAATATAATGACGCCTGCCGCAAGGAGGTGATGAAATATACGGCCGAGTGGGTGTCCATGACAGAGCGTATAGGCTACTGGGTGGACATGAACGACCCGTATATAACATACGACAACAGATATATCGAGACCCTTTGGTATCTCCTGAAAAAGATTTATGACAAGGGCCTGCTCTACAAGGGCTATTCAATTCAGCCGTATTCGCCTGCGGCGGGAACCGGTCTCAGTACGCATGAACTGAACCAGCCTGGCTGCTATAGGGATGTGAAGGATACGACTGCTACGGTGCAGTTCGCGGTCGTGAGGGACGGCAAGTCGGAATTCCTTTTTGAAGACGGAGCTCCGGCATATTTCCTCGCATGGACAACCACTCCGTGGACTCTCCCGTCAAATACTGCGCTTTGCGTGGGACCGAACATTGATTATGTGCGCGTGCTCTCATTCAATCCTTACACAGGAAAGCCGGCTGTTTATGTCGTGGCGGAGGCTCTCGTCAGCTCTCTTTTCAATCCAAAGGCGGCAGAGGTCGCATTTGAGGATTATAAGCCAGGAGACAAGCTTGTGCCGTTCAAGGTTCTTGACGGCAAGATCAAGGGAGCGGAGCTTGTGGACATAAGATATGAGCAGCTTATACCTTGGTTCAATTCGGGCGAGGGTGCGTTCAAGGTAATACCGGGAGATTATGTCACAACTGAGGACGGTACCGGAATCGTGCATATCGCGCCTACTTTCGGTGCGGACGACAATAAGGTGGCAAAGGCCGCTGGAGTTCCGCCGCTGATGGTGGTGGACAGGAACGGTGACCGTTGCGCACAGGTGGACCGTCAGGGACGTTTCTTCCGTATCGAGGATATGGATCCGGATTATGCCGCCGCCAATGTTTCGGCTGACTATTCCGAATTTGCCGGCAGGTATGTCAAGAACGCCTATGACGCTTCGCTTGCTGAGGACGCTCCTACTCTCGACGTTGACATTTGCGTTATGCTCAAGCAGCAGAACAAGGCCTTCAAGATAGAGAAACATACCCATACATATCCTCATTGCTGGAGGACGGACAAGCCTGTGCTGTATTATCCTCTCAATTCATGGTTTATCCGCACTACCGCAGTGCGTGAGAGGATGATGGAGCTTAATGACACAATTACCTGGAAGCCGGAGTCAACCGGTACCGGACGTTTCGGCAAATGGCTTGAGAACATTCAGGATTGGAACCTGTCGAGAAGCCGCTATTGGGGAACTCCTCTCCCTGTGTGGATGAGCGAGGACGGACGCGAGAGCATATGCATCGGCTCAGTCAAGGAACTTTATGCGGAGATAGAGAAGGCTGTGGCAGCAGGCATAATGGATGTGAATCCTCTGAAAGAAAAGGGATTCGCTCCGGATGATATGTCAAAGGAGAATTATGACAAGATAGATCTTCACCGTCCGTATGTGGACAATATATTCCTTGTTTCTCCTACAGGCAAGAAGATGGTGCGTGAGACAGACCTTATTGACGTGTGGTTTGATTCAGGTGCGATGCCGTATGCCCAGGAGGGCTTGCGCAACCTCGGAAGCAGCAAGTTCGGATGTACAGCCGACTTCATAGCAGAGGGTGTGGACCAGACGAGGGGATGGTTCTATACGCTCCATGCCATCAATACCATGGTCAGCGACAAGTGCGCGTTCAAGAGGGTAATCTCAAACGGTCTGGTGCTTGACAAGGACGGCAACAAGATGAGCAAGAGGCTCGGAAATGCCGTGGATCCGTTCAAGGCTCTTGACCAGTATGGTGCTGATGCCCTCAGATGGTATATGCTTACAAATTCACAGCCTTGGGACAACCTCCGTTTTGACGAGGCCGGTGTTGATGAGGTCAGGAAGAAGTTCTTCGGAACCCTCTACAATACTTATTCGTTCTTTGCACTGTATGCCAATATCGACGGATTCGATCCTGCCGCAGAAGCTGTGCCGCTTTCTGAAAGGCCTGAGATTGACAGGTGGATAATATCGCTCCTCAATACTCTTGTAAGGGATGTGACTGCCGCATATGAGGATTATGATGTGACTGCTGCAGGACGTATGATACAGGAGTTCGTCTGCGACCATGTCAGCAACTGGTATGTGCGTCTTGGCAGGAAGCGTTTCTGGGGAGGTACTATGGATGCCGGCAAACTGTCTGCATATCAGACCTTGTATCAGGTTCTGGTTTCGGTTGCCCGTCTGTCTGCCCCTATAGCGCCGTTCTTCATGGACCGTCTCTATACTGATTTGGTGCAGGGAGAGGAGTCCGTACATTATGTCGCAATGCCGGAGTATGATGCCGCTGCCGTGGACAGTGACCTTGAGGCAAGGATGGCTTTGGCACAGAGGGCGTCTTCAATGGTGCTTGCCCTGCGCCGTAAGGTGAACATAAATGTCCGCAAGCCGCTTGCGAAGATTGTGATTCCTGTCATCGACATGAGGGTGAAGGAGCAGCTTGAAAAGGTCAAGGAACTTGTGCTCGGAGAGGTCAATGTGAAGGAGATGGAGTTCATTTCCGAGACTGCCGGGCTGATAACCAAGAAAATCAAGCCTAATTTCAAGACACTCGGCAAGATTTACGGCAAGCAGATGAAGGAGATTGCAGCTGCGTTAGCCGCTCTTGGACAGGATGTGATATCGGAAATACAGGCATCGGAGACATCTGGCACAGGTTATGTTTTGAACCTGCCTTCGGGTGATGTCACTTTGAACAAGGGTGACTATGAGATATCTTCGGAAGACATGCCGGGCTGGCTTGTGGCTACTGAGGGAACTCTGACGCTTGCGCTTGACATTACCATAACGGATGCTCTCAGGTATGAGGGTGTTGCCCGTGAATTGATAAATAGGATACAGAACTTGCGTAAGGACAGCGATTTTGACGTTACTGACAAGATTACGGTGAAGGTGTTTGCCGATGGTCTTGACGGTGAGGAGATTGCGGCTTCGCTTGCCGGATTCCGTGACTATGTCGCAGCTCAGACGCTTGCTGTTGATGTGCAGGCCGCGCCGCTTTCAGAGTCCGGTGACGCTCCTGAGGTCGAGTGGAATGACGGGAATATCCGCATAAGAGTTGAGAGAATTTAATGATTATAAACACTATAAGCTATGGCAGAAGAAATGAAGAACGCTCCAGAGATTAAGGTGCGTTATAGTGATGAGGAGCTCCAGGAGTTCAAGACCATCATTCTTGAGATGCTTGAAAAGGCGAAAAACGAATATAAGCAGTTGCGTGATGTCGTTACTCATGGGTCAAGCAATGACATTGAGGACACGTCTCCGACTTTCAAGATTATGGAGGAAGGCGCGACGGCTCTTTCTAAGGAGGAGGCCGGTGCCCTTGCACAGCGTCAGTACAAGTTCATACAGAACCTTGAGGCTGCGCTTATCAGAATCGAGAACAAGACTTATGGCGTATGCCGCATGACCGGAAAGCTTATCCCTAAGGAGAGGCTTCGTCTTGTGCCTCATGCCACTTTGACGGTGGAGGCCAAGGAGATGATGAACAAGAACAAGTAGGCCCATGAAGATTTCCAAAGGAACCTGGCTTGTCGTTCTCGGTGCCGTTCTTGTCGTTCTTGATCAGGTGATAAAGATTCTGGTCAAGACAAATATGGAGCTTGGCGAGACGATAAATGTCATAGGGAACTGGTTTCAGCTTCATTTTGTCCTTAATGAGGGCATGGCTTTCGGTATGGCTTTCGGAGGCGTCTGGGGGAAGGCTTTGCTTTCCGTATTCAGGATTGTGCTTTTCGGTGCCTTGTGGTGGTGGATTTCGAAGCTGGCATCGCGCCGCGGCACTCCGACCGGCGTGCCTGTGGGACTGACGCTTATTGCCGCCGGAGCTTTGGGCAATATTTTTGACTGCCTGTTCTATGGAATGATATGGCCAGAGACGGTGATGCCGGGTGCGCCGTTTGCGTTTCTGTTCGGGCGGGTCGTTGATATGTTGTATTTCCCTCTGTTTGAGTACAGGCTTCCATGGCAGGATGTGCCACGTGTGTTTTTCGGGGCCGTCTTTAACTTTGCGGACAGCTGTGTGACCGTAGGGGCTTTTTACCTGCTGCTTTTCCAGTACAGGTTCTTTGCCCAGGAGGACGGGAAATGATTTGAGAAAATGGAGCGGGGGAGCTTGGTGGATGATTTATTTGATGCCGTGTACACCTCAGTGAATTGTGGATTCTGGTGCTATGCCGGGATTGGCAATGCCATAAATAATTAGGGGCTGAATAAAAAGTATTATTCAAGCCCCTTTTTCTTGTTTTCCGGTGAGGTCAACTCAATCTTGTTTCCAAAGATTCAATTCTCAAAGAGCTATTCTGACTTTTGGGTTTCCCTCCTTAATCGTTTTTTTTGAAAAACTGTCACGTTCAACCCCAAAACTGTCATTTGATGTTCGCTACAAAAACTCCGGGCTATTTTGCTGTTCGCTCACGACCTTAAAGGGGTGTTTCAAGCTTCCAGTCCAGCCGCTCTCGATTCTTAGCCCCTTGATTTGTTGGCTTCTGTTGCCTTTTTTCTTACGTTGCCTATGTTTGAAAACCGTGTCAGAAGTAGTATCTTGCGCCTACGGAAGCTCCATAGTTGAATCCGGCAGAAAATCCGGTTGTGCTGTATTTTATGTCTTTGCTTCCGGAGTCGAACGACGCATATACGATGTCGAGGTCAAGAAGGTTGAATGATAAACCGACCTTTGGCGTAAGCTTCAGCTCGAAATTGGCGAAGTTGAGCTCAAATCCCATAGCGAAAGGTATCTTTACAGTGGTTTTGGTATTTGCTCCGATACTGCTGACCTGAGAGCCGCCTCCAAAGCCGATGTTGAGACCAGGAGCATAATAAAACAGGTCCCGGATGATAGGAACGTAATAATGCGCTCCGACCTGGAACATCGCAATGTGTGTGAAGTCAAAATAATTCTTGCCGTCTTTTTCGTCAGAGAATGTCTTTTCCATGGCATAGCCAAGTCCGGCGCTGAGTTCGAAATTGTTTGCCACGAAATAGCTGAATGTCGGGTTCAGTGAGAACTTGGTAGCGGACGGGACTGATTCTGATTCAGTTGTACCGCCATAGCTGAGTGATGCTGTGACTGAACCTCCGGATACTCCGACCGAACCTCCGACTGTAAAGTCTCCTTTTTGTTGTGCAGCCAACGTCAGGCATGCTGAAAGTGCTGCGATGAGTAGAGATAATTTTTTCATAATTAACGTTGTTTATGAAGTTTGTTTTGTGATGGGAACAAATGTAGGCAAAAGCTGAAAGCAGACATCAAACTTGTTTGGATGTTTGCCGAGGCGCATACGTATATATGTCCGCAAGGACAAATGTAGCGAAAGTCAAGTGCAAACGCAACAGTAGCTTTGATTATGTGCCGATAGAAATTGTGTCAGAAAAGATAGAGATTGTACGAATATATCTCATACTTGTTAGCGACAGAGCATTTTTGTGAAGCAGGATTGTTGATGATACATATAGCGGAAGGTAAGGTAAACAGGGAGTTTAGAGAGGAAACAATAAAAGAAATACAGAAAAAGTTAAAATAAATTTGCAGGAATGAAAAAAAACACTACCTTTGCAATCCGTTTCAGATAAAACGGATGCAGACCAACATCCAGAAGCGGAAAAATATTGGAGAGATGGCAGAGTGGTCGAATGCGGCGGTCTTGAAAACCGTTGATCTTAACGGGTCCGGGGGTTCGAATCCCTCTCTCTCCGCAATAAACGCTGAAAATCAGCAAATTGCAAAGCAAACACCCAATTTTACACCCAAGAATGTAAAATTGGGTGTTTTTGTATTCTTTAAGATTGATAGTATGGGAAGGTAAGTGGAAAACCTCCCTTTTAACGTGCAAACCACTTGTTTTTTCTTGGATATAACGGGGAATTTACGGATTAATCTCAACTATTAAAAACTGTCATTCAACAAGTTCAAATTCACATTTTCCCGATTCACATCCATTGAATATAACAGCAATCTGATGAATGCCGGGATAAAAAGTTCTTGTCGTTATGGGGCGAAACGAATGTTTCCTATTGACTTCCGTAATGGAGTTTCCTTTGTATTCCTTCTCACTGATTTTATAGACTTTCCTCGTCATCTCTCCATTCATTTTCCGATAATAGATTCCGTATTCCAATCTTATTGTCCGTTTTTCCGTATTATAATTGTTTAGATTAAAACAAAATTCAACAGAATCACCCATTTTTATTCTTTTTGTAAGAATCTTAAAGTCACCTATGCTGATATTGTCATTCAAACTCAGTCCAAACAGGTTCAATATCTCGTGATTCCCCTGCTTAAGCAATGTTCGGCATCCATGCTTGATAACCCAATCAATATTCTCTGATTGCCCTTTCCATTTTTTAGCCAAAGCAATTACGATTTGTGGATTATCCTTTGAAATATCGTTCAGGTTATTGGCAACACTCAACCTTACAAACCTGGATGGATCGTTTTTCAGATTTTCCATAATCGGAATGATGGGAGCTGGATTTTCTTTTAATTTAGGCAATGACATCGCCCACGGCAGACGAGGTCTGCACCCTTCCGATGCAAGCCTCCTTACCCCCCAGTGCGGATGTTTTGACCAAGCCAACATCTGTTTCATCATTTCATCTTGATATTTCACAATAAAGGCATGGGTCACAAATTCGCAAGTCGTGAATTGCGTAATTCGCTCAATGGCTTTCACTGATGTCTCATAGTCCTCTATTCCATATCGCTCCACATAATGGTCCAAAATAACCCCATATTCTAATGTCAGCAAATTGAAATTTTTATCGTCTATCTTTGAAAAATCGAGCAGTCTAACTTTTACACAGTCTAATAATTTAAAGATTTTCGCAACAGCTTCTTTATACTCGGTTGGCATAAACTTGTGCAGAACAGTAGTTATGTGTGCAATCCGCTGCTTATAACCTCTGTTCTCCCATTCTTCATCCATAACTAAAGTTACAAACTTGTCTACACTCATGTTCTGGAGAACAAGAGACAAGTCGTTGACAAACCTTCCAAAGAATGGCTTATCAAACATATTTTTAAAAGATTCTGCCATTACTTTTATCTTACTACTATACCATTTTCGATGTTGATTTCAATTTCATAGTCCTTTATATCCTTGATTCCGATGCCGCTATGAGTTCTTTATCTGCTTCGATATTCTTCATCTACAAAATAATACAATGCTCCATAGCACGATGGAGCGATTTATAAATGCAGAAGCACAAACTACTGATGCAACACTCGAAGTCGAAAGTCGTAGGAAACCTTGTGTACAGATGTAGAGGTAGCAGCCCATGCTGTATGCGTGAGAACCACTATGCAATCCCAGTACACTGGTGAATTTCCTACGTTCTCGACTTACAAGAGAGCATAACGCTTCTTATTTTCTTATTTCTTGGAAAGAGTTGCCCCTATCCGAATGCAAAATTAGTTATTTTATTGATGTTTTGGATTATATAGAGCGGAATTATAGCTTGAATCCTCTATTTTTTCTTGGCTCTTCCGCTGACTGTCGTAAACTTTGCCGTAATTTATTCCACTGTTCTTTGAACCATTCGTCTATCGACTGCTTGTTTATGGTCAGTATCAGTTTGCTATCATCGGTTGGATTCTTTTCCACCTTGAAAATATCATTCTTGATGTCAAACTTCCGTCTGTGTTCTTCGGAATAAATCCTGCCATTGCACCTGATAGCCTCTTTCTTGGTCAGGAGGCTCTCTATCATTTCTTTGGTGAAGCCGATGGCAGCACACAATTTTTCCATTCTCAACATCTCCCTGAGCATCGGAAACCACTTGAAAGCCTTTTCAAGCAAGGTATTCAGCCGTGATATTTCCTTGTCTTTGGCTTCAAGTTCCTGATTGTGTATTCCTTGAAGATTGCGTATCTGCTTGCCGTGCTGTTCCTGCATACGTTGCATTTGGGCTTTCAAGTCATCAATGCCCTTGTCCCGTTTGGCAATTTCCTGACGCAATTCGTCATTGGATTGCTCCAGTTTCTTCATTTTCCCGCTGCCGAAAAGAGAACCCACTCCGCTTGCTATGGCTGTGGCAGCATCGGTGGCTACACTTTTGAGCTTGTCAGTGCGTATCTCCGATTTTACCTGTTTGAGTTCCTGTTCGGCAAGTTCCACCTGTTGTTCTTTATGCCGCTTTGCAGCATCTATGCGTTGCAGTTCGGCTTTCTGTTTTTCAATGATGAAGTCATTGCGTTCCAGATGTTCTTTGCCAGTGACATTTTTTGATTGCCCACGTTCCATCATTAGAATGTCTGATGCCAAAGTCTGCATTGCTGCCATATCCTCGTCATTGAGTTTGCGGCTCTTTCCTGTATCGTGGTTCATCCAGTCAAAAACAATATGGGCATGATAATTCGGCTTGAACCATTTTCCACCCACTTGGAAACTCTCCTTGTCTTCTGTGTCAGGCTTTCCACCCAGCCAATGTCCTTCGTCCTTATGCAGGAATATTTGGAGTGGCGTGATGCCCCAGCGTCTTTGGCACTCTTCACCGAATTTGCGTACATCAGCCAGTGTGGTGTCCGGTCTGATAAGCAATACTCCTTCACGGATGGGTGAACATCCCGCCACTTTGATAATCCTTCCATTCTTTCCCTTGCGTTCCCTTTCCTTTTCCTGCATGGCACGTCCGGTTTTGTTCTTGACCATTTGCTTGATATTGTCATAATGAGTTCGCAGTTCGGGAGTGCCGAAGTCGGGATTTATCCACTGTTCGTTATCGGTGGAAAGTTCGGGAACGACATAGATTCTGGACTCCCCGATATTACGCATATACTCGGCAGTCCTTCGGTTGTGTGCCTCGCTCGATGCGATGTTGCAAGGCTTTATGTGTATGCTTGATTTTGTTGCCATAGCTTCTTTTTTTGTTTACATTAGATTACTTTGTCCGCTTCCGTAACGGGGTTCTTAGGGGTAACCCATAAGCGGAGATTGCAAAGAGAGGGTCACTCTTTGCTCGGGGTTCTCAGGGGAGAAACGCCCTGAGTGGGTCATTAGGGCAAAGCCCTAATCCCCTCGGGAGAGCCCACAACTACGAAAGCGGAGCGTGTAGTTATAGTGGGCTATAACCGAAAGCCGTTCTTCTTTTTCGGTGGCTGGGTGTGCGTCTCTCTTACGGACTGGACTTGCCTGTTTCTTTCAGCCTGTTTCTGTAGGTATTCGTTCAAGTCCTTGCATCCGCTGTAGGTCTGCGAAGCGTCACGGATGTATAAGTCTCTGCCGTATTCCATACGGATTTGCCGGAGTGCTTCCATCCCTGCACGGTCATTGTCAAAGAAACAATGTATGCGCTCGTAACTACCCAACGGATAGAGAGCCTTGCTCACATTCGATACAGAGTTCAATACCATATAATCTTGTCTGTCCAGTTCGGGAAATTTCGGGCAATTTTCCAATCTCAAAGTAAGAAATGAAAGATAGTCCATAAATCCCTCGAACACATAACACGTTTCCCTCGCTGTTCCCGGCTGTCTGATGTGGGAAATATCTTTTGGTGCGATACAACCTTTGAAATATCGGTTGCGGATTTCATGCCCACCCGACACGTTGGGAAAGGCGATGGCGAAATACCGTTTGCCGTTATGGGTGAAGTGCGCTTCACTGCATTCTCTTTTCGCCAGTACAATGTTTATTCCCCTTTCCTGCAAATAGGTGAGTAGGGCAGGAGAAGAAAGCGGTACAATCTCCAGTTGCTGAAAACTTGGCTCGGAAAATGATTGCTTGCCAAAAGAAAAAGAAACAGGACGGACATGTGGTGTCTGTTCCGCTATGCGTTCCAATATATAAGGTATATGGTCAGTAGCATATAAGTGTGAAGCCAGTTCGATGATGCCGCCGCCTTTGCCGAGTGCAAAATCATACCATTGGTTGCGTTCGGTATTTACCTTGAACGAGGCTTCCGTTTCTTCCCTTAGCGGTGATTTATACCATAGGTTGATACCCTGTTGTTTGACGGGAGAATATCCCAAACTGTGAAGATAATCTGCTATCTTGATTTGCTTGGCTGTCTGTATATCCATAAAATGATTGTTTTAGTAATTGGTGAATTGATTTGTTTTTCTTTTCGCCCGTACCATTTTAAGAAGTACGGTCTGTATAACCACTTCACTAAATTGTCGTATATATAGAGTACGGCAATAAAGTGAAGCGGTTTATCCATTCCTTGCATCACTTCGCTTTATCCTTAATATATAGACCCACAGAATAAAGTGAAGCGAGTGCAGGTAACGGGTTAATAGTGGAAGTCGGGCATGAATGTGTATTTTCTGCCGTTCTCCTGCACTATCATCCGTTTGTTGCGAAGCATGGTGATGAGCGGCACCGCCTTTTGATGGTTCAGCTTTACACCTATTGACGTATAGCTTTTGATTAAGGCATCTTCCAGTTCCTTGTAACCGTATTCCTCTTTCAGCCCGAAAACGGCTTCCAATGCGATACGGTGCTGCTGCTCGGTAATATGCCTGTAAGGGTCGAACTTTTCTTCCTCGGGTCTTCCCGGTTTCCTGCTTTCTGTTTTGTAACCCTCTATGAGTTCGGGCAAGGCACTGTCGTTGATGCGAAAGGCAAAAGGCTCGAAATCCATTGCCCGGATGTGCATGGCTGAAACATTGCTTATATCTCCGTTGCTTTTGTCTTTTTCCACCAGCAATACGGTTTCCGCCTTATTGTTCAACTCCGTGCCGATATGCCCTCTCGCATTCTCATCCCCTTTGTTCTGGTGCAGTATCGTATGGATATGTATCTGCCTGTCGTCCGTCCACTGCATCAGTTTGGATATGATGCGTGTGGATTCGCCGGGGCTGTTGATGTCATATACCATGTCACGGATGCCGTCTATGATTACAAGACCAATGTCGGGCGTATTATAGATAGCCTGTTCGACAATCCTGATACGCTGTTCAGGTGTGTATTTTCTCAAGGCGAGAAACTCAAGGTTCTCATTATCCCTGTCATCAGGCAAGTCAGCCATCCGTAAAATACGTTTCATGACTTTCAGGCAATGATAAGGACTTTGCTCCGTATCAACATAAAGCACTTTCCGCTTCCCGTCGGAGAGTTCCGCTACATACCGCAACACTGTGCCATTCTTCAATGCGGCGGCTACGATAGCCGAAACATTGAATGTTTTTTTACTTTTGGCTTTGCCGATGGATGCGCTGAAGTTGCCCAATGTCCCAATGACAGAACCATGCACTTTGAGGATTTCAGGTGCTTTCTCATAACTTTTCGACAGACTCAAACGTGAGGCTTGCCAAAGGATTACGGCTTCTTCTGCCGATATGTCCTTAAACTCTTTCATATAGTCCATAGCCATTCCTCCCATTATTTCCGTCCTCCGGTTTTCTTTCCTGCCAGTTCAAGGGCAAGCTCCACATCCACGATAATCTTGCGTCCTATCTGGGTGATGGCTTTGTCAATCTTTCCGCTTTTCTTGATGCGGTTGGCGGTTGGCAGGCTGCACCCAAATAGTTTGGCTATGCCCAGTATTCCGTACACATACTTTCTTTCTGTGTCCGTAACGGGTCGTGGTTGCACTTCCGTTTGACCGGAAGCGTGTCTGCTCAGGAATATGAACTCTTCGCCTGTCATCTGCCAGACGGGTTTTAATAATAACTCTTGAAGATTTGTCATCGTTCAATCTATTTAGCCGTTAAACAATCAGCCCTGCGCACTGGCTGTTATCTCTGTTCTCGAACGATGCAAAATTAGGTAGGGGCGTGAGTGGTAAGGATGTGGTTGGCGTAAATAGAATATTTTATTATTTCTCTGAATATCAGACAATAAAAATACCACTCAAAAATTAATTTGAGTGGTAAAAGTGGTAATTTCGTAAAATATCAGGGTGTATCACGGATTATCGGAATATTGCGTCCATTTCTTTGGCGAACTTCTGGTTACTGTCACTTGGAAAATCCGACACCGGTTCCTTGTACTTTGACTTGTAGTAGTTCTCGTCAATATCCAGCTGTTTCAGGATTGTAT